>ERZ1026772.884-NODE-884-length-18698-cov-80.710991_pt1 | contig 18698 bp, 16 predicted proteins | sample MGYA00380124_ERZ1026772 | MGnify/ENA primary metagenome ERZ1026772 (study PRJEB33269, sample SAMEA4719760) | human gut metagenome | biome: human-associated habitat; feature: organic feature; material: feces | place: Cameroon | collected 2013-10 ...
CTCGTCGGCAGCGTCAGATGTGTATAAGAGACAGGGGCTGAGCTTGCCGAAGCGCACCGAGTAGAAAGGTCAGAAAAAAAGAAAATTCAAAATTTTGCACGTTACCAAAATTTTAAATTTTATTTTTCTGACCCACTGCAACAGGACTGACAAGCCTATGGATTAAGCCCATATGTGTTAACGAACGACAGGGGAAAAATCAAAAGGCAGATTTTGGTAACGTGCAAAATCTGCCTTTTGCCTTTTTCCCCCTGACGTCACATATTATTTGTGCTCCAGATCGTTGAGGTGAATCTCCAGCGCGCGGGTGGATATGACCACCTCACGGATCGAGAGGCCGAGAGAGGAGATCAGCAGAAGCAGGGCGATCCCGAAAATGATGATGGCCGTGATCCTCAGGCTGATGAAGCAGAAGAACATCGACACGACGCAGCAGAACAGGCTGGATATTCCCAGAATCTGCATGCTCCGTGTCAGGTTCAGCCTTTTTCGAAGGTTGGCGATCTGCGCCGCGGTCACCTCCGACCTGTCCTTGACATATTTATCCTTGAGATTCCGCACCAATTGCGCATAAGACAGAAACCGGTTAGTGTACGCCAGCATAATCAAAGACACAGCCGAGAACAGCAACGTAGGAGTGACCAAAGAGAATTCTTCCATAACGCAATCATTTTAAGGTTGTCCGGCCGGAAATGACCCCGCGTCAGCCGACCGCTCCTTCGATTGCAATGACCGTGCCCATAGCTCTATTGATGCAACGATTCCTGTAGAGGTTGCCGTGTCGGGATTTACTGCAAATTTACAGTAAATCCCGAAAATAACCATATGCGATTATGGCACGGTGTATTTGTTTGCTTCGTATTATGTGGCGCTTTAAATGGAGCTGAAAGGCTTACTGCCTCTGTCGGAGGGCTTCGAAGAGAAGGATGGCGGCGGAGACGGAGACGTTGAGGGAGTCGAGGTCACCGAGCATCGGGATGCGGATGTGGGCGTCGGCGACTTCCCGCCAGAGGTCGGTCAGACCGGTGGATTCGGTGCCCATCACGATCGCGGTTGGTTTTTTCATGTCAGTGTCGTAGTACAGGGAAGAGTCCTGAAGCTGCGCGGTGAGTATCTGAATATGCTTGGACTTGAGCCAAGCGATGGTCTCCTCGGAGGTGGCCACGGCGACCTGCCGGGAGAATACGGCACCGATACTGGCCCTGATGAGGTTCGGGTTGTAGAGGTCGGTGAGTGGGTCACAGATGATAACTGCATCCGCGCCTGCGGCGTCGGCACTCCTCAGCACGGCCCCGAGGTTGCCGGGTTTTTCGACACTCTCAAGGACAATCACCAGCGGATTCTTGCTGAGTGTCAGACTTTCCAGAGTCCTGTCACGGAACTCCACCTCGGCGATGACACCCTCCGTGCCGCCTCTGTAGGCGATCTTGCCGTAGAGCTCGTACGGAACCTGCACGACACCGACTTTCGGATTCCTGCTTTCGGCCTTGCCAAGAAGGTCGTTCAGTTCCTCCTCGGTCAGAATCTCCCCACAGATGAACAGCGTTCTTGGTACGAATCCGGCGTCAAGGCAGTGACCGAGCTCCCTGCAGCCCTCGACCACAAACATCCCCTCCGACCGTCTCAGTTTCGACTTCTCTTGAAGCGCCAGCAACTCCTTGATCTTAGGGTTCTGCGCCGATGTGATGTTCTCGATTCTCATAATATTAGTAACCGGATATTTGCGAAGTAACTTTGAAAAATTAGACGAACAGATTTATGTACAGGCTGGAGTATAAGTGGTTGCAGGTCTTTGTGACTTATGGCTGTTGGAAAACCTGTGAAGTTGGCCGGCAGGTATTCATGATAATTAGAAAGGGTGACCCGGACTTCATGGTCACGGCCACCCTTCCTGAATATTCAAAATTGATTATTCCTCTGTCGCCTCTGCGCCCTTGTCGTTCTTCGCGATCTTCTCGGGACGCATCTGAGGGAAGAAGAGGACATCCTGGATGGTCGTCTGCCCGGTCATGAACATTGTCAGACGGTCGATGCCCATTCCGAGGCCGGAAGTAGGAGGCATACCATATTCAAGGGCGCGCACGAAGTCGTAGTCGATGAACATCGCCTCGTCGTCGCCGTGGCTCTTGAGGGCCGCCTGCTCCTCGAATCTCTCCAGCTGGTCGATCGGGTCGTTGAGCTCTGAATATGCGTTCGCCAGCTCCTTGCCGCAGACGAACAGCTCGAACCTTTCGGTGAGGGTAGGATCCTCACGATGCCTCTTTGTCAGCGGAGACATCTCAACAGGGTAGTCGATGATGAACGTAGGCTCGATGAGATGCTCCTCGCAATATTCCCCGAAGATGGCATCGATCAGCTTGCCGACACCCATCGAAGGATCGAACTCGACGTTGAGCTTCTTACAGGTCTCGCGGAGTTCGTCAACGCCCATTCCCTTGACATCCACACCGGCATATTCCTTAATAGCCTCAAGAATAGGGAGTCTGCGGTAGCCGGCCTTGAAGTCGATCTCCTTGTCGCCGATCTTCACGACTGTGGTGCCGTGCAGCTTGAGGGCGATCTTTTCGAGCATCTTCTCCACGAAGTCCATCATCCAGATGTAATCCTTGTAGGCCACGTAGATCTCCATACAGGTGAACTCAGGGTTGTGGGTCTTGTCCATACCCTCGTTGCGGAAGTCCTTGGCGAACTCATAGACACCGTTGTAGCCACCCACGATCAATCTCTTGAGGTAGAGCTCGTTGGCGATTCTCATATAGAGGTCGATGTCCAGGGCGTTGTGGTGGGTGATGAACGGACGGGCCGTGGCGCCTCCCGGGATGGCCTGAAGGATCGGGGTCTCGACCTCAAGGCAGCCGGCGGCGTTGAAATACTCCCTCATCGTGGCGATGATCTGCGCCCTCTTGACGAACACGTCCTTTACCTGCGGGTTCACGATGAGATCCACGTACCTCTGGCGGTAGCGGAGCTCAGGATCGGTGAACGCGTCATAGACTACTCCGTCAACCTCCTTCACGATAGGAAGAACCCTCAGAGACTTGCTCAGAACGGTAAGTTCCTTTGCGTGGACACTGAGCTGTCCGGTCTGGGTGATGAAGGCGAAGCCCTTGATGCCGATGATATCTCCGATGTCAAGCAGCTTCTTCCAGACGGTGTTGTACATCGTCTTGTCCTCGTCCGGGCAGATCTCGTCCCTCTTGACGTAAATCTGAATCCTTCCAGTTGAATCCTGGATCTCGCCGAAAGATGCCGCTCCCATGATCCTGCGGGACATCAGACGGCCCGCGATGCAGACTTCCTGGAAGTTGCCTTTCTCCGGGTCAAAGCCGGCCTCGATTTCCTTTGCGGTCGCGTTGACCGGATAGAGTGGCGCCGGATAAGGATTGATGCCCAATTCCCTTAACTTTGCGAGAGATTCCCTTCTGATTCTCTCCTGCTCGCTGAGTTCGATGTTTGCCATATTTGTTATGTTTTTATATTCAAATCCTGTCGCCGCTTTCGGAATATCCCCGCTCTCCGCTCAAGGAGAAACCTGATTCTTCCGAAGGTCCGCATTGTCGTATCCTTTCTCCGTAAAGGTTAATATGATACGCTCTGAACGTACAAAAATACTACTTTTAATTCACATTCTGAAATTAAATCCTTACCTTTGTCTATTATGGGAAAAGAGCGCAAATGGATTTTGAAGGAGCCGGCTGATCCGGAGAAGGTGGGAAGGCTTTCCGCCGAACTGGGCATAGACCGGGTTCTTGCCGACCTTCTTGTCAAAAGAGGGGTCGAGACCTTCGAGCAGGCGCGCTCATTTTTCCGTCCGAGCCTTGACAACCTTCATGACCCGTTCCTGATGAAGGACATGGATGTGGCCGTGGACAGGCTTCGGAAGGCGATCACCACGGAGGAGAAGATACTGGTCTACGGTGACTACGATGTGGACGGCACGACCGCCGTGTCGTTGGTATATTCATTCCTCAGAAGGTATTCCTCGAAGGTCGATTTCTACATTCCGGACCGCTACGATGAGGGCTACGGGGTGTCCTACAAGGGCATCGACTGGGCCGGGGACAACGGTTTCGGCCTTATCATCACCCTGGATTGCGGCATCAAGGCCAATGAGAAGGTTGAATATGCCGCCGCGAAGGGCATAGATGTGATCATCTGCGATCATCATCTTCCGGAGAACACGCTTCCGGCGGCTGTGGCTGTGCTTGACCCCAAACGCGAGGATGACACCTATCCTTTTGACGACCTGAGCGGCTGCGGTGTCGGCTTCAAGCTCGTGCAGGCATATTCACAGAAATTCGGCATTCCGTTCGAGACTTTGATTCCGCTGCTGGACCTTCTGGTGGTCAGCATCGCGGCGGATCTTGTGACGATGGTGGGTGAGAACAGGGTGCTGGCTCATTTCGGTCTCAAGCAGCTTAACGAGAATCCCCGCAAGGGGCTCCACGCAATGGCCGTGCTTTCGAAACTTGAGCTCGGGCACCTTACGATCGATGACATCGTGTTCAAGATCGGTCCTAGGATCAACGCCGCCGGCAGGATGGAGACAGGCCGTCTGGCTGTGGAGCTTCTGACCGCTTCCGACGACCATGCCGCCACGATCATCGGCGAGCAGATCAACGACAACAACAACGACCGCAAGAGCATCGACCGGGAGATCACACAGGAGGCTCTTGAAATGGTGCAGAATGGTTCGGCCCTTTCAACGGGGGCTGCGACAATCGTCTACAATCCGATCTGGAACAAGGGCGTTGTCGGGATTGTGGCCTCGCGTCTCGTGGAGGCCTTCTACAAGCCTACAATAGTGCTGACCAAGTCCAACGGGTTCATCACCGGTTCCGCCAGAAGTGTGGCCGGCTTCGACCTCTACGAGGCCATCGAGAGCTGCGCCGACTTGCTTGAGAACTTCGGCGGCCACGTCTACGCGGCGGGTCTGACGTTGAAGGAGAACAACTTGGAGGAGTTCGTCAGCAGAATAGACAAGTTCATCTCCGGGAAGATCACCGATGAGATGCTGACTCCGGTGACCGATATCGACGCCAAGCTTGAGTTCAGCCAGATCACTCCGAAATTCTTCCGTCTCCTGAAGCAGTTCCAGCCTTTCGGTCCCGGCAACACCAATCCTGTCTTCCTGACTGAAAACGTCTCCGACGGTGGCAACGGCCGTAAGGTCGGCGCCGGTGGTGTCCACATGAAACTGGACCTGATCGACGAGAAGCAGCCGTTCCACCAGATCCCCGCTATAGCCTTCAACATGGCCGAGTTCTACGACTACATCAAGGCCGGCAACCCTTTCGACATCTGCTACTCCATAGTAGAGAACTACTATCGCGGCAACACCACCCTCCAGCTCCGCCTGAAAGACATCAAGGAGCGCGACGAGTTCATTTAGGAATATTCTCCCTCGGCTTCCCGCTTCTGATTTCTGTTCAGGAAATCGTTGCTTTCCCGTGATTTCGCTGACAGAATTGCATCGTCCCACCGCTTCCGGGTGCGTTTAAGGGTGGCCTGGGTGCAATTTTCCGGTTATTGGTTGGCTGCTATGCTACGGAAAACCGGCTTATGATACGGAACATGGGCTTAGACCTACTTAAGATCAAGATCAGTACTTGAATCAGTACTTAGATTAGTACTTAGAACAATGCTTGGAACAGAGCTTAGATCTGCGCGGCGATCTGCGCGGCGATCTGCGCGGCGGTGTGGCCGTCGATGTCGATTGTGTGGTGGGCGGTGGATTGGTACTGCGGGGAGCGGGTTTGCATCATGGATTCGATGCGGTGGCGGAGGGCTTCTCGTTCGCTTGGTACTTCAGTTGAGGACGCTTCGACTGGTTGTGTGGAACTCAGCATCGGGCGGCCTTCGGAGTGGCCTTCAAGGTTGGCAAGGAGGGTGCCTGTGGTGGCGCGGAGATAGAAACAGTCGGTATGCTGACGGATCAGACGGCGGCATTCTTCGGTCGTCACGGTGCCGCCGCCGAGGGAAAGGATGGCGCGGGGGCGGTCGGGGTCACGGAATATCTCCTCAAGGGCCTCACGCTCCATCCGGCGGAAGGCCGCTTCACCATATTCATTGAATATTTCGGTAATATTCTTGCCTTGCTTTTCCTCAATGTAGGTGTCAAGGTCGATCAGGTGACAGTCAGGGAGCAGCGAAGCGAGGATCTTTCCGACGCTGCTCTTGCCGCAACCCATGAAGCCTATTAGAGATATGTCTTTCTCATTGCAGGACATCAGCATTCAATTGATTTGTCGGTGACATAGGCACCATTACTATGGGACTGACCGTTGATTAATAGTAACTTGACAATTCTTAAGGGCACAGGATCCACTTTGTGTTGGAACGTTGTGGATGCCTGACCTTAGAATAGCGTAGGCTCATCAATGTCACCGATGTCCGGAATGTCGCCGGAGCCGAGGAGGGCAGCCGCACTACCGGTCTGTCCACCGTCATTGACGACTCCGGTGGCTTCGGTTGACGTGACACCTTGCGGCTCATCGGTTTGCTCCACATCTTCGATGATGTCCAGCGGCTCGTCATCGATGTCGTCCTCCGGCTTGTGGAGAGGCTCGATGAACCTTACCTCCTTTAGGTCGTACTGATGACATTTCTTGCCCTTGGCGGAGTAACCTTTCTTGGCGATGTACTCTTCGGCGTCGATGTTCTCCGGATCGCGGTGCTCGTACTTGCCGCCGAAGATCACCTGGAACTGAGGATGCTTGTCCTCGGACAGGGCCACGAGGTAGGACTTTGAACCCGGAGCGATGAACGACAGCGGAGTGTTGTCGCTGAGGATGAAACTGAACCTCTTGACGTAGAAGGCTTTGGCGGCTCCGTCGTAGTAGAGGGCGGTGTAGGTCTTGTTCGGGTCGAACTTCTCTATGCTGATGACATCGCCCTGATAGCGGTTCGAGACATCGAACGAAGTCGTGTAGAATGTGCCGTCCTTGAAGATGGCCAGAACCTTGTCCTCCGGGCCGAACTCACCGAGGTACTGTCCTCGCTGCTCGTCGTTAAGCTTCTGGATGTCAGCGTCGTACCAGATGTCCTTTCCGCCGATCGTGGAGACACCCTTGGATTTAAGCTGGATCCGCGCGATAGGGTTTTTGGACACCAGGTTGCCCCTGGAGGCTTTGCCCTTGATCGCAAGGGTGGAGAAATCATATTCCATCTGCGTCTTTTTCAGCTTCGGACGCGGACGCAGGTATATTCGTACAGATTCAGCCTCGCCGTTGTGGTTGACGCTGAACCAGAGGATCTTGGATCCTTCCTCGCCGGTTGTGATGTCGTAGTCCTTGTCCCTCGTGACGCTGGTGATCGCGAACCTTTTGGCGTAGGAGACGCTGCTCTTGCCCTCGCGGTAGATGACGTTGTAGATGGTTCTGCCATCGCCTCTGTTGAACACTCCGACGTAGAGCAAGTCCTTCCAGAAGAAGGCCTTGTCTGTGACCTTGGTGATGCGGTACTTGCCGTCCTTGCCGATCACGATGACCTCCGAGAGGTCGGAGCAGTCGCAGACATAGACACCGTTGTCGTCCTTCTTCATGTTGATGCCCACGAAACCCTCCTCGTAGTTGGCGTAGAGTTTGGCGTTGTTGCTGACCACCTTGGTGACGGCGATGCTCTCGAAGGCGCTGATCTCGGTCTGGCGGACGAAAGGCTTGCCGTATTTGGCCCCCAGCATCCGGAACCAGTCGATAGTGTACCGGGTGATGTTCTCGATGTTGTCCTTGACGGTCTGCATCTCCGCCTCGATGGCGGCGATCTTTTCGTCGATGGCCTTGGTGTCGAACTTGGAGATCTTGCGGACAGGCTTCTCGACAAGTTTCTCGATGTCCTCCATCAGGATCTCGCGGCGGAGAATGTCCTGATAAGTCTTCATCTCGGCGAACACATCCTCCAGCTGTCGCTCCCAGCTGCTCTGGTTCTGCTCCAGTATCTTGTAGACCTTGTTCTCGAAGAATATCCTTTCGAGGGAGGTGTAGTGCCACTGGTCCTCAAGCTCCGCGAGCCTGATCTCCAGCTGCCACTTGAGAAGATCTCTCGTGTGGTTCGTGTCGTAGATCAGGATGTCCTTGACCGAGAGGAACTGAGGTTTGTTGTCCACGATGACGCAGGCGTTCGGGGCTATGTTGCACTCGCAGTCCGTGAAAGCGTAGAGGGCGTCGATGGTCTTGTCCGGGGACACGTCGTTCGGAAGATGGATGAGAATCTCGACCTTCTCCGTGGTCATGTCCTCGATCTTCTTGATCTTGATCTTGCCCTTGTCCTTGGCCTTCAGGATGGAGTCGATGAGGACGTGGGATGTCTTTCCGTAGGGGATCTCGGTCACCGCGACGGTGTTCTTGTCGATTTTCTCGATCCTGGCGCGCACCTTCACGCTTCCGCCCCTCGCTCCGTCCTTGTAGTTGCTGCAGTCCGCCGAGCCTCCGGTAGGGAAGTCCGGGTAGATCGTGAAGTCCTCGCCCTGGAGAATCTTGATCGATGCGTCGATCAGCTCGTTGAAGTTGTGCGGCAGAATCTTGGAGGCCATGCCGACGGCGATTCCCTCGGTACCCTGTGCGAGAAGCAGCGGGAAGCGTACCGGCAGTTCGGTCGGCTCCTGGTTGCGCCCGTCGTAGGATGTCATCCAATTGGTGATCTTCGGATCGAAGACGACCTCCTTGGCGAACTTGCTCAGACGGGCCTCGATGTAACGGGGAGCCGCGTTGTTGTCGCCGGTCAGAATGTTACCCCAGTTACCCTGGCAGTCGATCAGAAGTCCTTTCTGGCCAAGTTGCACAAGGGCTCCTAGAATGGACTGGTCGCCGTGAGGGTGGTACTGCATCGCCTGGCCGACGATGTTTGCAACCTTGGTGTAGCTCCCGTCATCCATCCTGAACATCGCGTGCAGCACACGCCTCTGTACCGGCTTCAGTCCGTCAACGATGTGAGGCACAGCCCTTTGTAGAATGACGTAGGAGGAATAGTCCAGGAACCAGTCCTTGAACATTCCAGAAAGCTTGTACTTCTTGCTGTCGGAACTCAGCAACTTGTCGTATTTTCCTGAAGATTTAGCCGTTGTCTCGTCGATCGGCGCCTCGTTCAGTTCCTCGTCCCCGCTGCCTCCCTCCGGAGTCTCTATGTCATCCCACTCGTCGTGTGCCATGCTATAATATTCCTTTAATTATTATTCCTCGTAGCCGTACCTGCGGAGTTCCTTGCGGTTCTCCCTCCAGTCCGGATTGACTTTCACGAACAGCTGAAGGAAGACTTTTTTCTGGAAGAAGTCCTCCATCTCCAGCCTGGCCTCCATGCCGGTCTTCTTGAGAGCCGCCCCGCCCTTGCCGATGATGATGCCCTTCTGGGAGTCACGCATCACGTTGATGACGGCGCTGATCTCGTACCTGTCCCTACCTTCCTTGAAGGCCTCCACAACCACCTCGCAGCTGTACGGAACCTCCTGGCTGTAGTTCTCCAGGATCTTCTCCCTGATGATCTCGGAGGCGAAGAAACGAAGGTTCCTGTCGGTGAACTGATCCTTGTCGAACCACGGCGGGGCGACAGGAAGCCTGCTCATCACGGCGTTCAGCACACTCTCAAGGTTGAACCTCTCCTTGGCCGACACCGGAATGACCAGCGCGCCCGGAATCTGCTCCTGCCAGTAGGCGATCAGGTCGGTCACCTTCTTCTGCTCGCTGATGTCGATCTTGTTGATCACGACCACCACAGGGCAGTCCAGTTTCTGGAGTTTCTGAATATATTCACTGTTCTTGTCGCTCTTTTCAACCACGTCCGTCACGTAGAGGATGATGTCGGCGTCGCCGATGGCGGCGTCCACGAACCTCATCATGTCCTCCTGCAGACGGTAGTTCGGCTTGAGCATGCCGGGAGTGTCCGAGTAGACGATCTGGCAGTCGTCGGTGTTGACGATGCCCATGATCCTGTGCCTGGTGGTCTGCGCCTTCGCCGTGACGATGGACAGTTTCTCTCCTACCAGGGCATTCATAAGCGTGGATTTGCCAACATTCGGATTACCGATGATGTTGACAAATCCAGCTCTGTGTTCAGTGTGTTTGTCCGGACTAGACATAGGCCCCCATCTTGAGGACATTGACCTCGCCCTCGCTGAGGTATCTCCACTCGCCCTTCTTGAGACCCTTCTTCGTGAGGCCGGCGAAGTAGACCCTGTCGAGAGCCTTCACGTCGTAACCCAGTGATTCAAAGATCCTTCTTACGATCCTGTTCTTGCCGGAGTGGATCTCGATGCCGAGACGTCTGTGGTCCTCGGCGTCGATATATTCAAGCTCATCGGCCTTGATGTTGCCGTCGTTGAGGTCAAGTCCCACCGTGAGGATCTTCTCCTTGTCGGCCTCCTCAAGCGGTTTGTCGAGGATGACCTGGTAGATTTTCTTCTTGTTGTAGGAAGGGTGGGTGAGCTGCTCGGCGATCTCGCCGTCGTTGGTGAACATCAGCACACCGGTGGTGTTCTTGTCGAGCCTTCCGACAGGGAACACCCTCAGTTTGCATCCCCTGAGAAGATCCATGACGGTCTTCTCGGCGTGAGGGTCGCTGGCGCTGGTGACAAAGCCCTTCGGCTTGTTCATCACGATGTAGACCTTCTCCTCGCCCTTGAGCCTCTCGCCATTGAAGCGGACATCGTCGTTGAGGACGTTGACCTTCGTTCCAAGCTCGGTCACAACCTCTCCGTTGACGGTCACGACACCGGCCTGGATGAAGTTGTCAGCCTCGCGGCGTGAGCACACTCCGGAATTGGCGATGTACTTGTTCAGACGTATCTCTTCCTTGATAGGTGTAGGAACGTTGTCGTTGTCGGAGAAAGCCGCGTCAACCTGTGGCTTCCTTGAAAGCATCTGGTTGATTCCGGCCTCGTCAGCCTCGGTGAAATGAGGCTCGTCCTTGCGTCCGAACTTCTTCGGACCCTGGTGGCCGGCGCCTCTGCCGGCTGAGAAACCTCCCTGCTTAGGGCCGAATCCGTGGCCGCCGGCCGGTTTCCTTGAATATGACTGCCTTCTCTCGCCGCCTTCCTGGCTACTGCCGTAACTTCTTCTCTGTCCGTAGGATGGACGACCCTCGCCGAATGAAGGACGGCTCTGTCCATAGGATGATCTTCTCTCCTCTCCACCTTCGGCGTTGTTGCCATAGCTTCTGCGCTGTCCGTAAGACGGCCTGTCCCCGTATGACGGGCGACCCTCACCAAAGGAAGGACGGCCATAGGATGACCTTCTCTCGCCTCCGTCGTAGCTGTTGTTGCCGTAGCTTCTGCGCTGTCCGTAGGACGGTCTGTCGCCGTAGGACGGACGGCTCTGTCCGTAGGATGAAGTTCTTCTCTCACCGCCATCGGCATTCTCTCCGTAGCTTCTGCGCTGGCCATAGCCACCGCTGCGGTCTCCATAGCTTCTGCGGTCTGATGAATATCCTCCTCTTCCGCTACCGCCGCGACTCTGATAGCCACCGCGCTGGCCGTAGCCGCCGCTGTGATTGTCGCTGGAGTAACTCCTGTGACTGTCGAAAGACTTGTACTCTCCGTCAGCGGAGGATGAAGCGGCAGGCGCTACCTTCCTTCTCGGCCTTAGTTTCCTGCCTTCTGATGAATAACCTGTCTTTGATCCTTCAGAAGCGTAATCCCTACGCTCCTCGTGGTTTTCTTGACCACCATTGAAATTTTCTTCCATAATGTTTGTGGCTCACGCCATTAATTAAAAATAAATAAGTAAAAAGTTTTTCTATTGTAATTTGAAAACGTATGTTATCGTTCCTTGCTGGAGCGCCGGTGCGTCAGCGCTCTGGTTGAAGTGTGTCTGCAAGGCCGCGGCCCTTGCAGCCGCCCAGAGTTTGGAGTTGTTCACTGTCGTTCCCTGTCCTCCGGGGACGGCCTTTGTCACATTACCGTAGTTGTCAACCCAGATGTCCACCACGACGGTGCCGTAGTCCTGCTCTGAATATGCCGGCCTTGGAATCGCCCCGAGCGTGTTCCTTCCTTTCAGCCTCGCGTTAGGTGTCCCTTCGGCCTTCCCGCTGGAGGTGTTCCCCTTTGAATGTCCGGCCTTGAACTCGTTCTTCGGGTCAGAAGCACCGTGAGGCGCGTTCGAGGAGTCCTTCTTGCTCATCCCCGGGAAGAGGGCGTTCTTGTTGATCTCCTCTTTCTGGACAGGTGTCTCCACATCGCCGAAATCGTCCGGCTTAGCCTCGGCGGTCTTGTTCGCCTTCTCGGAGCGGTGAGGCGACTCGCTTCTTTGTATCAGCTCCACCGGCTTGGTCTTGTCGATCTCCTCGGCCTGTGGCTGCCGTCCTCTGTTCTGTCTCCTGACAGGCTGCGGCTCGTCCTCGCTGAAATCCACGAGAAATGTCTGCTCCTGTGGAGGAGGGTAGATGTACTTCATCCCCGTGAACACGCATAGCAGGCAGGCAAGCACATGAACCGTGACCGTGAGAACGATCCCGGTCACCGTGGAGACCTTGGCCTCTTTCTGTCTGTCACGAAGGTACGGTTTCATCATTCCGGCTGCGTGGCTAGGATTACCTTGTAGTGGTTACGCTTCGCGATGTTCATCAGCGAAACCACCTCCTTGATCGGCACGCTCTCGTCAGAGTAGATGGAGAATGTCGGATCCTCTTCTGTCTGAAGCAGATCGACCAGGTCGTCCTCCAGCTCGGAGTACTGCACCGGGGTCTCGCTTCCGTTCAGGTGGTAGGTGTAGGTGTCGTCGCCCCAATCCTTGATCGAGACGGTGACGGTAGGCTTGGCTGAGACCTGCCCCGTGCTCTTGGGGAGCAGGAGCTTCAGCGCGTTCGGATTGACCAGTGTCGAGGTGATCAGAAAGAAGATCAGCAGCAGGAACACCAAGTCAGTCATCGAAGACATCGCTGTGTCCGACAAGACCTTTGTGGTTCTCTTGAATGCCATGGACTATCTCTCCTCCCCGTTGTCTGCAGGCTCGTGCAGAAGATCCATGAAGTCGATGGTCGCGTTCTCCATCATGAACATAAGGTTGGAGATCTGGGCGACCAGATAGTTGTAGCCGAAGTAGGCGAGAATACCGACGATAAGACCGCCGACAGTGGTGATCATCGCGGTGTAGATGCCGCTTGACAGCAGCGTGATGTCGATGTTGTTGCCGGCGTTGGCCATGTTGAAGAAGGCCTGCACCATGCCGAGCACGGTTCCGAGGAATCCGATCATCGGGGCGCCTCCGGCGATGGTGGCGAGCATCGGAAGACCCTTCTCAAGCCTTGCGATCTCTACGTTGCCCATGTTCTCGACGGAAGTCTGGATGTCAGCGAGAGGTCTGCCGATGCGCTCGATTCCCTTCTCCACGAGGCGGGCCACCGGAGAGTCGTACTTCTGGCAGAGCGAGACAGCCGACTTCACCTTTCCTTCATGAATATAGTCGCGGATGTCCCTCATGAAGTTTTTGTCGACCTGTCCAGACTTGTGGATCATCCACCATTTCTTTCCGAATATGTAGATGGCGATCACTGACAGTATCGCCAGTACGATCATCAGCCAGCCACCCTTTGTGGCCATCTCGATAAGGGAAAACGACTGCTCGACCTGCTGTGGAGCAAGATCGGCAACAGGTGCGGCTGCCTGTGCCATTTCATCAGCCATCCCGGCTGCCGCTGAATCCAGGCCAACGGCCTGCAAAACTTGGAACAACATAATTATTACGTACGTTTTTATTATTTTCAAAATCTCAGGCGTGCCTAACTGCACATTTCACGCCACCAAACCACAAAGATACGCAAAAATATTCAATACTCGTGACAAAAAGTGCAGTGTCTCAAGCCGCGGATCAGTCGATGCGGAACGCTTCGATCTCTTTGTTGAGGGTGTCCAGGATCTCCATCTTGGTGTTCAGGAGGTCGTCGGAGATGTCAACCTTGTAGTAGTGAGGGTTGATCAGGCGTCGTTCGGATGGGCTGAAGTGCGAGAGGACGTTGTTGTAGAAGGCTTTCTTCTCCGGCAGCGTGTGGCTTCCGGCGCAGATCCCGCCATTTCTTATGACCTGATGCTGAAGGGTTCTCCAGGAATATTCACCGGCCTGGAAGATCTTGTACTTGTAGCGGTCCTGCTCGTCGTAGATCGTGAAGGTCTCGCCGGATTCGATTCTTCGGGAGAGGGTGTCCCCGCGCAGACAGGTGACGTCGGCTTTGTAGATCTCGCCGAGATCCGGGTCTTTCTTCGTGATTCTGTAGGTGATCTGGAAGCCTGGGTTGATCAGTTTGATCCTGTCCTCGGAGCGCTTCAGAACCGGCTGGCCGTCGATCTGGACCAGTTTGTAGACGTTGCCGAAGCAAGGGGCGGCCTTGCTTGTGGCGATCGCGTCACCGACACCGTAGCAGTCAATGCGCGCCCCCTGGCGCTCAAGATCCGAGATGAGATACTCGTCAAGAGAGTTGGTGGCGAAGATCTTGCAGCCCGTAAGTCCGTGGTTGTCAAGGATCCTGCGGACTTTGACGGAGAGGTAGGCGAGGTCACCGCTGTCGAGTCGCACGCCGTAGCCGTAGGGATATTCATTGTCGATGCCGCATTCCTTGAAGGAGCGGATGGCGTTGAGGATTCCGCATTTGAGGGTGTCGTAGGTGTCGATCAGGAGGATCAGGTTCTCGCCATGATGGGTGTTGATGTAGTCTTTGAAGGCCTTGTGCTCGCCTTCGACCGTGCTGCCGTAGGCGGTGACGAAGCTGTGGGCCATCGTGCCTGTGGAAGGGACTCCGTTAAGGACTCCGGTGAGGATGTTGGAGGTGCTGGCGCAGCCGGCGATGATGGCCGCCTTGGCTCCGTAGGTGGCAGCCCACGGGCCGTGCGCCCTTCGGGATCCGAATTCGCTGACCGGGCGGTTGGTGGCGCGGCAGACCCTTGAGGCCTTGGTCGCCACAGCCATCTGATGGTTCATGATGCAGAGGAGCGGAGTCTCCAGAATCTGTGCTTCGATCAGCGGAGCCTCCACCGTGATGATCGGCTGGTTGGGGAAGGCGATCTCGCCCTCGCGCATCGCGTAGACGTTGCCGGTGAACTTCAAGGTGGAGAGGTACTGGCGGAATCCGGCATATTCCTCTCCAGGGAGGAACCTTTCGTAGAATTCCGGTTCCGCCTTGCCGAGGTTCATGATGCATTCGATGGCTTCCTGTGTGCCGCTCACCACCGCCCAGTTGTTGTTCTCCGGTGCTTTTCTGTAGAACATGTTGAAGACCGCGATGGTGTCCTTCCTGCCGGTTTCGTAGAAGGATTTGCCCATCGTGTACTGGTACTTGTCTGAGCAGTAGGCGAAGTCTTTGATGTCGATTCCGTTGTTTGATTCCATTTCCTATGTGTTTTGGCCGTGGCCTTTTGTTGTCTGTTGTGGTGGTTATTGCCTGCCGTGGCGGATGCCGTCCTCCTCAAGAACGATGTCGAGGATCCGTTTGGCGGAGGTGTTGTCGCCTGAGGTGACAAGCTCGATGCGAGGTTCGCTTGGAGCGCTGCCCTTTCCGGTCGCCGGGCCAGCCGGTGTGGCCGCCTCTGAAAGCGGCAGCCCTTCCTCTCTCATCACATCGACGAGGTGCCTTGCCACCGCCGGCGCCGGATCGATGATGCGCACGTCCGGCCCCGCTACCCTCTGGATAACGTTCCGGAGGAAAGGGTAGTGCGTGCATCCCAGCACGATTCTGTCCGCCCCTGCGTCCAGAAGCGGCCTGAGGCTTCTCCTGACAGTCTCCTCAGCCACCGGCCCGTCCAGAATCCCTGCCTCGACAAGTTCCACGAATCCTTGCCCGACATGTTCCACGATCCTGACATCGTCTTCGTAGATCCCTTTGGTAGTGAGGTATTTGGATCCCTTGAGCGTGCCTGCCGTGGCCAGCACGCCGATCACGCCGGTCTGCGAGCTCAGCGCCGCCGGTTTGACAGCAGGCTCCATCCCGATGAAGCGGACGGGATATTCATTCCTCAGGGTCGTGATCGCCGCCGCCGTGGCCGTGTTGCATGCCACCACGATGATCTGCGCGCCCCGCGAGAGGAGGAATTCCGTGATCGCCCTGCTGCGATCCTGGATGAACGGCAGCGACTTCTCCCCGTACGGACAGTTGGCGTTGTCGGCGTAGTAGACATAACTTTCCTCCGGAAGAAGTTTTATGATCTCCCGGAGCACGGACAGCCCGCCGGATCCTGAATCGAAAATGCCGATCATCGTCCTCTACATAAATTTAAATCAAAGATACAACAAAGAAATGAAAAATGAATATCTTTGTGAGGTTGTGCCCGGGATGCGGGTGCGGTATTCCTGAAAAATGACGAATATGAGTCCAATGAATATGATAGGGCGCGCGGTTCTGGTGGCTGCGCTGGCGCTGGGACTTCTCGGGTGCGAGAAGACCAAGACTGACAATAACAAAACAGGCGCTCCTTCTCCTGTGATCGCCAAGGCGGATCAGTATGCGATCGATGTGCTTGGGACGTACTATCTCTGGAATGATGAGATTAAGAAGGATCTTGTCAGACTTTCTCCGGACACTTGCCGGATGCCGATGGAGGTCGTGAAGAGCATCCGCTACCACGAGGGCGGCAAGGAGGTTGACAAGTGGACGATGCTTACCGATGACCTGCTGTCGTTCAAGAAATCCATCCAGGGTCAAGGCCTTACCTATGGCTATGATCTACAGCTTGGAAAGTTCAGTGACAGGGCCGGAGAGTACTTCCTCGTGGTGAGCTATGTCTGCAAGGACGGGCCTGCCATGAACGCCGGACTGAAGCGCGGCGATGTCATCATAACCCTTGACGGCAAACCTATCACGAAGGACAATGTCTACAACGCCTTCAACACTTACTCGGTCGCCCTGGGCGTGACGAATGTGGAGGGCGACCACATCTCGGGCAAGGTCAGGACTGTCAGGCTCAAGGCGGTGGACATGTACGAGGATCCGATCCTGGTGACGGAGACCTTCGAGTTCGGTGGCAGAAAAGTCGGCTACCTTGTCTATAATGGTTTCGACCTGAAGTCCTCCGAGGCTCTCCCGCAAGTGTTCAAGGAGTTTAAGTCCAAGAATATCGACGAGCTCATCATCGACCTTCGGTACAATGGCGGCGGCTACGCCTTCACGGAGAACATCCTTGCGTCGATGATCGCGCCTCAGGCCAATGTCCTGGCCGGGGACGTGTTCCAGACGGAGGTATACAATTCCATTCTGGCGGATGTCTGGAAGCAGCAGGGTGAGGACACGAAATCGCGTTTCTCGACAAGGCACAAGCTGAGCAGCCAGGACATCGAGGTGGATGTTTCCGACGCCAATCCGGGACTTTCCAAGGTCTACGCCATCGTGTCCGGAGGCACAGCCTCGGCCTCGGAGGGCTTGATTGTCGGCCTGATGCCTTACATGGACGTTACGCTGGTCGGTACTCGGACCCACGGGAAGTACTGCGCCGGTATTCTGCTGGCTCCCAAGGACTTCTACACCAGCCGTTACGATTACACCCTGATCAGGGACTGGGGAATGTACGTGATGATCAGCAAGTTCGCTGACTGCAACGGCAACAATGCCTCCATCCCGGACGGCATTCCGGTGGATTTGGAGGCGAAGGACAATCCGTTGGACGGCTACCAGTTGGGAGACGAGAACGAGACGATGCTCCGCGCCGCCCTTCAGGCCGCCGGCAAGACCTATCCTAAGTCCGCGTCTGTGACCCGTTCATATTCAAAGGCCATCGACCTCACCCCTCTTGACCACGGCGCTCCGAGAGGCATCCTCATCAGGACGGATCTTCCGCCATTGCCCCTTAAAATCCCCGTTATACCCACTTCCCTCCAATAAAAATCGTAAGGTCGGACGAAGATTAACCCTCTTCATTGGCCCTTACCCAAAAGAAAAGCCCTGGAAGAAGCTCCCAGGGCCGCACCATACTAAGTAATGCTACCAAACAATTACGCGAATATGGCGTTCAGGTCTTTGTCCAACGCCCGGAATCCGGATTCGATTCTTTCCTCCTGAGCTTTCCGTGGCTTGGTTCCGTTGATGTATCCCCAAAGCTGCTTTTGGTTGATGCCTGTTAGTTTTTCGAGGCCGGCCAATGAGAGGATACCCGAATTGACATAGTACTGCATCAACGAGACCGCGTCAATCTTGTAGGAGAATGAATATTCCCCGTCAAGGAAAGCTGGGTACTTGAACCCTTCTGCGATAGCCGTCTCCTTGTAGAACTTGATCTGCTGCATCATATCAGCCTTTGCCTCCTCGATGGTGGCTCCAGCGCCAGAGAATATTTCCTTGCTGCAATAGACGTTGAAAGTTCCGTCCGTAGCTCTTTCGATAACCGCTTCTATAATCATAACTCAATTCTTTTATCGTTGTGATATGGGGCTTATTTCAGCCCCATATCCTTTTTCATCTTGTTTTCAAGCCCCTTGCCTAACTCTTTCCCTTTGTGGTAGGGAACCGGGTAAGTCCGGCTTCCCTTTCTGTAGATCACGTGGCTTCCAGACTGCCTTAGCCTTTCCCAGCCATTCCCCTTAACAAGGTCGTGAAATTCATCATACTTCATACTTCATATCGCATATTGTTTGGTATTGCGAAGGTAGTAATATTTCTAATAATTACAAGATTTATCAATAGAAATTTTACGTTTATGAGTTGAAAAGCCAAGCTGAAATGGGCGAAAAATTGATTGATCCTTGCACTGCGCGCGAGAAGTAGACACGAAAAGATTATTTCGTTACACGTTGTTT
>ERZ1026772.887-NODE-887-length-18638-cov-11.112791_pt1 | contig 18638 bp, 9 predicted proteins | sample MGYA00380124_ERZ1026772 | MGnify/ENA primary metagenome ERZ1026772 (study PRJEB33269, sample SAMEA4719760) | human gut metagenome | biome: human-associated habitat; feature: organic feature; material: feces | place: Cameroon | collected 2013-10 ...
GTAATCACTTCTGTTCTCCTGTGTTTGAACTGTAAACCAAACAAGGGATAGATCACCTCTCCATAAATGGCGAGGGGGGGAAGACGCCCGCGTTGCGGGCGTCATTGATTTTGCGAGGGGGAAAGACGCCCGGCGTTGCCGGGGAAGGCGTTTGGTGATTACTCTGTCTACGTCGTCACGCCTTGCATTGTGCAAAGAGTTTAGATGATGGTTGTATAAAGTTAGGGTATTATTTATTTTTTGACATTTTAGATAGCTCTGTGCATGCCTCCTCATTTCCTAATGCACACGCTTTTCGCAAGTACTGCACCATTTCATCGAATTTCTCACTAGTTTCATTGAGACGGTTTTCTGATATAGAACCAGCTATTGCTACTGCAACAAACTTACATGAGACATGATTATTACCATTATCACAGCTCATTTTAAGATACTTAATTGCTTTGTCAAGATCTTTGTCTACGCAATCTTTACCGAATAAATAGTATATGCCGAGGATTCCGCATCCAGTAGGATCATTAAGAGCACAAGACTTTTTAGCAGCCAAGCAAGCCTCATATGGCTGACCATTTTCTTTGCTTAAAGTGATAACAGTATTACATGCAAGAGCGACGTTTTTATTACAGTATTTATTGTGGTATTCCAAGGCGCTTTTGGGATCTAATGGAGCATTGTTTGGATCGTAGTCGTCTCCGCTATTGTGGTATTCCAAGGCGCTTTTGGGATCTAATGGAGCATTGTTTGGATCGTAGTCGTCTCCGCTACTACAAAGATTTACGAGAATTGACAATAATATTATACTACCTATAATCCCAAGGACTTTCTTAGCGTATGGGGGGGTGAGGTGTTTTGACGTGGTGTCTGATGATTTCTTGTCGGCTTTGGAATGCGTTTTAGAGTCAGCTTTAGAGTCGTCATCGTCGGTGGAGTCGGCGTTTTGAGCTCTGCTTTTTGCTTGAGTATCGCGGTTTGCTCGTTTTGGTTCTCGATTGAATTGTTGAATGGCACCGCAGATGTTTTCGGCGTATCGAACAGATTTGATTTTATTCGCGTCATTGACGCTGAAGTAGAAGTCGTTATTGTAACTCGTCGTCAGTTTGATGACGTTCATGTCGTCAATTCTTTCGTATTGCGCCGTTTTAAGATCGCCGAGGCTAAAGTATACGCTAGGCAAGTGGAGTTCGTTTTGATCGAGGATGAGTTTGCCAGATTCCGTATCTTCGAAGCTATCGGGAGCGTCGGGGTACAATACGGCATCGAGTTTGAGGTTGAATGAATCGGTTTGATTGTTCGTTTTCATGTCATTTCCTTCGTGTGTGTTTATGCCAATGACGATAATCATTGTTTGTTAGATGAGCTCTCTTAGACTTGAATAAATAACCCTATATTTAATTATTGTTCGCGCCGATGCCTCCTGTTTTATGCCTACCCGAACACTGCATAAGGGTACCCTTTTACTTTGCGTAAAAGGCATTTTCTCATAAAAAAAAAAAAACATCCGTCAACACAAAAGAGACGCGTGTTAAATTTTTTTTATGGGGCGGGCATGTAGCGAGCGCCCTGAATGGGCGCCAGAACACAGCCCGGGGTGTAACCCCGGGCGGGGATGTAGCGTAGCGCAACCCCGTGGCGCAACCCCAGGGCGCCCGCCCGTCTATCTAATCGTCCCCACCACCAGCGCCCTGAATGGGCGCCAGACCACAGCCCGGGGGTTAGCGTAGCGCAACCCCGGGGCGCAACCCCGTGGCGTCCGCCCGCCCAACCAATCGTCCCCACCACCAGAGCCCTGAATGGGCGCCAGAACACAGCCCGGGGTGTAGCGTAGCGCAACCCCGGGGCGCAACCCCGGGAGCTTGGGGCAAAACGCGAATGCCGATGTCATTATCGTTGCAAGGCGTTTGGCGGATGGTGTAGATTGTCGGTGGCGTGGGGCGCATTGATTTGTTCAAGACCGTACTTACTTCTGTATTATATCGACAAAACTTAGTCGGTCGATTTCCCCGCGCCATTTTTGTTTTTGGGAGTATGGACGATGGCGCACCCAGATTTTGAGGAACTCGATGGCAGGAATGCAATTCGATATTACTTTTTAGAACGGCATCACAAGTGTTTTGATCCCGATGATGTTGAATTTTCTTCGGTGAAGATCGAAGAGAATGAATTATTGGCGGCCGATATCATTTTGGGAGAATACGGTTTTGCGTTGGATTATGGCCTCCGCGAGCGCGTTTCGAGGTATACGGCGGCGACGTTTGCGGCGTGGGTGACGTATATGGGGGCGGCGCTTCGTAGCGTTTGCAATCGTTATGATGATTTTTTGCCGATGTATGTCGATTTTCCGCGTCAGGTGCCGCGCGATACGTATGAAGAGTGGGTTCGGCGCGTGTGTGGTGCGTATCAGGTGCCGGGTTTGCCGTGTTTATATTGTGGTTATGATGGCGCGATGGTCGAGGTTTTGCCGTGTCATCACGTGATTTGTGGGCATTGTTTCGATATGACGAAATTTCGTGCGTGCCCGATTTGTCAGCGCCATATCGACAATGCGCCGGCGGCGGCTGTTCGTGCGCCCAATGCAATCGAGGCGGGGGCGGAAAAGCGCCTGTTTTATGGGGGTATAGATGCGGCGCAAGAATCTTGTGTGCAATCGCAAGATGCTTGTACGTATATCGTGCCGCGCGATGATTTATACAAAGCGGCTCGCATTGAGTTTATACAATTATGTGGGGCTACGCAGCCATTGCACGAGTTGCAGAGTGAGTTTATGCGTCACTGTTGTGAGGCTTATGGCGACGATATATATCAATGGTTGCCGCCGACGATCGTATTGCGAGAAACGATAGCGGTCGTCTTTGGTGCGCTCATGACATTGGGTGGATCGCCCGATTTGTGGGTGTTAAACGCGCAGCGTTATATGAAAACGGCGACCGACGTTTTGCGTTTGATTGCCGTATTATCGGGCGCGAAACCGACGATCGAGAAGGTTCGGCATGTGCGTAGCGTGCCCAATCGCATCGTCAAGACGGGGATATTTGGCGACCCCGAGAAGTTGCACTACGACGACCGCACGCGATATGAATTATATCAATGCGAAGAAGACAATTCATTGAAAGAACCCGAATTGTTGCGATTTTATTATATGTCGTCGGTGTTTAAGCCGGCGCGCATGTCGCGATCCGATCGGAGGCGCATATTGGCGTTGCTCGAGTCGTATCCCGAGCAGGCACTCTATGACGATATGCATCGGTATCGCGCGGTTTGGGTGCGTTTGGGCGAAGTGTTGCATCCGTCGGAGTATGCGCGGCGCTACCCAAAAGCCGAGCGCGTTTTTGCGAGTTTGCGCAAAAAGTCGGTCAATGGCGCGAGTTTGGCAAGGCGGCAAACGTGGCAGAGCAAAGTCGAGGCGGCGTTGCGCGATCGTAGAATCGACGATGCCGTGTCGATGCTCGCCGAACGACCAGGCGAGTTTGCACGAAAATTGAGCCGTCTCATCGCCATCGTCGGGGAAAATGGCGATGATAACGCAAAGAATGTGACAAAGAGTAATATTATTAATCACATTATAAACTTTGTAAAGAAGAGTTGCGATTCAGACAAATATAGTGATTTTATTGAAGCGGCGACGCGCGTCGTCGTGAGCGTGCCGACGCCGTTGTTGTTGACATTATATCATCAACTGAAGTTGCGCGAATCGCCGATTGAATTGCGTTTTTTCGAGCCCAAATCGAAAGACAATGTCCGCTATTGCAAGCGCGATGTGCGGTCGCCACTCGATGCAAATATGACACGGCCTATACGGCAAGCCATATTGCATGAAATACTCGCGCGATTTGCGCAGAAGCGGCATTTCGAGACGTGCACGATCGATTCGTCGCTCGATGCGATTGTGATGCCGCGATCGGCGGCAAGGTCGCGCGATACATCGGCGCAATTGGGGCTTGGAAGCCGCGTTTCGTTCGACACAAAGCCCGGTGATATCGTTCGATTGTTTTTATATTGGTGTCAGAAGTCGCCCGATTGCCGAGTCGATCTCGACCTTTCGGTCGTTTTTTTCGATCCCAAATGGAACAAAGTTGGCGAATGTACGTATTTTAATTTGACTTGCGATCACGACGGGCACACGTATGCCGAGCATTCGGGCGATAGGCAAGATGCACCGCCGCCCGAGGGCGCAAGTGAATTTATCGATATCGATGCAAAGGTGGCGATGGCGGCTGGGGCGCGATATGTCGTCGCTACTGTTTTGTGTTATAATAGCGGTATATCGTTCGACGATTTGACGGCGGCATATACGGGAATGATGATTCGCAGCGATGCCAAAGCGGCGGTTTTTGACCCTAGAACGGTGACACATCGGTTTGCAATCAGTGGGCAATATCGCGGTTATGTGCCGATTGTGTTCGATTTGGTCGACTCGGAAATCATCGTCGCCGACGCGCCGATTTCGCAACGATCGTCGGGCAATGTCAATACGCTCTCTGCGTCGAAAGAGCTCTTCGAAACGCTCGCCAATGTCGTACCGTATTCGCGGCATTTGGCTTATCCATCGCGTTATGAAATTGCATGTATGCATGCGGCGGCGCGGTGTGAGCGTGCAATAGTGCGGTTGGCGGGTGGCAAAGCAGCGCTCTATCGCCGTGGGGCGAGCGAATCCGATGTGGCGTTTTATCGTCGCATGATCGAACGCAAGCCCGATTCGACGTTTGACGCATTCGAGCCGTCGCCGACGCCGCCTGCGACGCCTAGTTTGGCGTTTTTGTTGCGCGGCGATATGGTGTTTGCTCAGGCGAGTGAAACGTCGATCGTCTTTGCCGAGCGTTCGGCGGGGAGTGTCGATTGGGCGTTGATCTACTGATTCGATGAATCGATGCGCTGAGTTAATATATCGATGCGCAGTGGGGCAGGGCTTGCGCTAGTCTTTATATGAAATCGTTTCGAGTGCCATGGGGGTGTGCACGTCGGTTTGGTGGGCGACGAGAATATCGGCGTAATCGACGAGGTCGGGGTATTGGAGTGCGCATGCTTCGTAGTCGGCATAAGTCGTTTTATGGCGACAGTAGTCGTAGGCGGCTAGACAGAGCGCATAGATGCCGTCTTCGGTGCGTAGCGATTCGAATTGCGCCATAATTTTGGGCAAGTCGGGGTCGTCGATTTGGTTCAAGGCTAGCCGTGCGACGGCGTATTCGATGAGGAAATCGCGGGCGTCGACCGACGCCGCCGAGATGTAGGCGGCTTTGAGGGGATCGAGTGCCGAGAGCGCCAATTCGTGGTGTGCGTGGGCATTGAGCAGCGCCGCGATATCGATGCGTAGCGACGATGGTGGCGCGTCGAGTGCGAGCGCCGAGTCGATATCGGCGAGTGCCTTTTCGGTCATGTCGTAGCGCAATAAGACGGTGGCGCGACCGTAGAATCCCCATGGATTGTGGTGATTGAGGATGAGCAGGCGGACGTAGTATTCGAGGGCGATTTCGAGGGCGTCGATGGCTAGAGCGCAGTTGGCAATGCCCAAGACGACGTCTTCGTCGTTGGGGGTTTGCGCATATAATTCGCGGTATTTCTCGAGTGCCCCGACGATGTCGCCCGAAGTTTCAAGATTTCTCGCTGTTTCTAGTGCCGACATCGCCATATCGATGAAATCGCCATCACGGAAAGAGAAAAGAACGCATAAACATTTGCGCACGAACGATCCGCACATTGGCAGACGTTCGAATCGAGCGCATTCATAATGGGCAATGGTGTGAGGGGCAAATTTTGAGACTTTGCCCGTCGGCATTGAGGCGCATATTTGTAACGCATTTTTCGGGGCTTTGGCGGTGCAAATGGTGTGATTGATGCGTGATTTGCGTGGCGTCGTATGCTTGTATTTTGTGGGATAATTCAGTAAGAAACGGTTTTTTTGCCGTTGCGTACAAATCGTACGCAGGGGATGGATAGCGGTATTTCGCGCGATGATGCGATGGGAATAGGGAGGCGAGTCGTGAAACAAAGACGACGGATTTGGACTAGGACGTGTATCGGATTGCTACTTGGTGCGGCGTTGGCGTTTGGTGGGTGCGACGGTGACTCCTCGCCCAAAGTGTATGAGAATCAACCGATAGCGCCATCATACGCGAATTTCACGATAAGTGAGCTCAAGGCACACATGGGGGCGACGCTCGTCGATAAGGGCGTCAATTTCGTCGTCTATTCCGAGAATGCCGAGCGTATCGAAGTTTTGTTGTTCGACGACCCCGAATCGAGTTCGCCGACGATGCGTTTGCCACTCGTTCGCCAACCAGGAACGAGTTTGTGGACTCTTTTCGTTTCGGGAATTGGAATTGGACAACATTACGGTTATGTCGCTTGGGGTCCCAACTGGAAATACGATCCGGCGTTTCAACCGGGGTCGTCGATAGGTTATATCAGCGATTGCGACGAGCAAGGGAATCGGTTTAACCCGAATAAATTGCTCATCGATCCCTATACGCGTCGGATACATCGCGATTTCGATTGGAACAAGGGCAACCCTGCATCGGGCACGGCGCGCGACGTGTCGACATGGGGAGCGGCTGCCAAATCGGTCGTCATCAAAAGCGATTACAAATGGAGCGATAACGAAACGACTTGGATTGAAAATCGCCAAAACGGAAAAGGGCACGATGTCAACGAGGCCATCTTTTACGAAGTTCATCCGAAGGGATTTACGGCAAAAGCGCTCGACGTCAAAGCACAAGGAACGTATCGCGGAATTGGCGAGAAGGCGGCATATCTCAAGGACTTGGGAATTACAGCTGTAGAGTTGATGCCCATTGCCGAAAAGCCCGACGACGGCACGTATTGGGGTTATAATACGATCGCATTTTTTGTGCCCGAGCAGAAGTTTGCTCAGCCGAGTAGCAAGCTCAATTCCGTCGTCGACGAATTTAAATGGATGGTCGACGAACTGCACAAGCACGATATCGAAGTCATCTTAGACGTCGTCTATAACCATACGGGAGAAGGTGGCTTTTGGCGTAGCAAAGTCGAGGCGCCGTTTGATTATGGTTCGCAATCGAATTTCGACGACAAAACGGCGGCGACGATATATTCGTTCCGCGGTCTCGACAATCGGGCATATTACCATCTGACAGAGCTCGACGAAAAACCGAACCATGGCTATCTCGATCAGACGGGCGTCGGCAATCAGATGCGCACGAATCACGAACCGTTTCGGCAACTCATCCTCGATAACTTGAAATATTGGGTCGAAGAGATGCACGTCGATGGATTCCGCTTCGACTTAGCGTCGATTTTGGGCGTGACCGACGAAAACCCATACAACACCGACCTCGCTTTTTGGCGCGATAACGTCGGCAAGACTGTCGTGCAAGACATCATCGACGATCCCGTATTCCAAAAGAACAATACGCGTTTTATCGCCGAACCTTGGGACATCGGCCATTATGCAATAGGCATGTTCCCCAAATCGCAGTCTAAAGAAGGCTATGCTTGGAGCGAATGGAATGGGCGATTCCGCGATATGTTGCGTCGTTTCGTCAATAGCGACAACGTAGTGCTCAATCAACAAGATACTATTCCGCCCTATTGGAATCCGGATTTGTCGATTGGCAATATTCTCTTAGGATCGAGCGTGCTATTTGGCGATGATGGACGATCGCCCTATAATTCGGTCAATTTCATCACTGCGCACGATGGGTTTACGCTCAACGACCTCGTCACCTACGATGTCAAACACAACAAATGTAGCAAGGTCAATCCGGTTTGTTGTAACAAGCCTTATGACGCATTCTGCGATAAAAATAGTGGCGATGATCACAACGAGTCGCGCAATTGGTGCAATACCAATAAAGACGTTAAATGCAACGGCGAGGGATTGAAGAGTTGTGATGAAACAGACGGTTGGAATGTCGATGCCGGCGTATGCAAAGACTCGGGTAACGAGGCATTAAAGCGCCAAATGATCCGCAATTTCTTTGCCCTATTGTTGTTTAGCCAAGGTAGCCCGATGATATTGGGCGGCGACGAATACATGCGCACGCAATACGGCAATAACAATGCCTATAGCGATTCTGCCAATAACGAATACAACTGGTTCCGCTGGGGCGATTGGCTGAGCAACGACAATGCCGTTCGCATGCACGATTTCGTGCGATCTGCCATCAAAATTCGCAAGCAATATCTCGAGTTTTTAGCACCCAAGGCTTATTACAAGGCCGACAATAGCGACAATAGCTCAATGAAATTCGATTGGTGGGCCCCCGATGGCTCGAGTACAGATGGAATGTGGGGCGGCAAATCGATTGGCATGTATTACAAATCCGAAGAGACGGGCAAAGAGTTGTTCATCGCCATCAATATGGAAACTAACGACGAAAAGGCGTTTACGCATTTGCCAGCTGGCGACAAAAATTGGAAGAAGCTACTCGATACGCAATCGTATTTCGATACAAAGGGGTATTTCGACGAAAACAGTTCGGCCGATAAAAAGAAATCGCAAAATATCTTCGGCGATGGCAATGGCGAAGAACTCCCCGATGGCGGCTACACACTCAAACCGCGCACCATCGTCGTCCTGGCGCGCTAATATTTTTCGTGCTATCGAAACGAAGACGCCTATTTTATCGCGCGATATGGTAACATAGCGGCTGATATATGGCGTCTTGCGAATCGTCTATATATCGACATCGTCATTTTGCATCACCGATTTTCAGGGATGGTCTTATGAAAACATATTTTCGCCGATGGCTCGCCTTTTTTGCAGTCGTATCGGCATTTTTGCTCTGCTGGAGCAATCCGGCTCAAGCCGACGACGATCGGTTTTCGGCAGGCGGATATTTTCGCATCGCGGCGCGCCCCGATTTTCAAGGCGGCAAATCGCAACTCGGATTGTGGAATATTTCGGGGCGTTTGCTCAACGAAACGACTTGGGCTGCGCTCGAAATGCGCTTGCAATTGCTCAAGGCATCGCCCGGCACAAACGAAGTCTGGACGAGTCTTCATGCCAAAGTCGAGGGCGGTTCGGCGCATGGCGCCGACTTGCTCAACGGTAGTCTAGGCGATTTTGCCCTCACTCAGCTCTACGCAAAAGCCGGTAACGTCCTCATCAAAGACGTCGTTTGGCAAGTCGGTACGCTCGATTATTATTTCGGCGATCTCGGCCTCTACGATATGAAATTCGCCGAGATATTTTACGAAACGATAGGCGTGTCGGCATCTTGGTCCAATCCTTACGCCGATGTACTCGTCGGGATCGGCGATTCGGGCTATCTGAAGAAATCAGAAGGTTATAATACGATTATTACGGTTGGTGCAGCGACGCGCATTCGCCCATCGGAACACTTCGAGTTCGGACTCGGGGCAGAGTTTTTCTATGAGCCGTCGGTGACGGGGAGCGAAAACGGACCGCATCAAACGAAATTCGACGCCGACTCGGGCGTTCAATACGAAAACTTTGCTCGCAAAAACGTCCTCGAAACGTATGCCCATCAATTCGGTACCGACGCCGATATGACGAAGTTTGAATCGGCGTATCCGCATCCATCCGAAGCCGATGCATTCAGCTTCAAAGTCGTCGGCTATCTCGGGTTCGGCAAACTCGGACCGTTGAAATGGAATAATTTGTTCTTCAACTTCTTACGCGAGCATCCCGAAAGTTATTATTATGAAACGTATAATAATGTAAAGAAGCGCATTTATATCAAAGAGTGGACAGACGAACGTTATCAATTCAATATCGGCGATGAGATGAATTTCGAGCTCGTCAAAGATCGATTCGACCTGACGATAGCAGGCTTGTTCGGCTACCATTTCGATAAAGATGACGACGTTTCGGCTTCGGAAAAGAATCGCCTCATCGGTTCAGTTGTCGCTCGTGGCCAAGTCTACATTACGCCTACAGTTCACTTCCTCGCCGAAACGTCATACGCCCAAGAAAACTCGCTCAACGGCAATCTGTGGCGCAAAAGCCCGCGATCGGTGCGCGAATCGAACAATGGCATCGCGAACAGTATGGGGCTAGAGTATGGCGATCTCGATTCTCGCAAGACATGGCAAGGGAAACTGGGCTTTGTCCTCAATCCCGGAGGAACGGGGATCTTTGCGCGTCCATCGTTGCGCCTGCTCTACGGCGTCCAATATTCCAATGCACATAATGCATTCCCCAATAGCAATACCGAATCCCTCGACTTGACGAACGAGTTTTTCGGTCAAGATACATTAAAAAAACTCGACGAATGCCACTGGCATCACGTCATTTCGATCGAAGCGGAGGCATGGTTCTAATGTCAATCCAATCTCTCTTTTCTCATACACTTGCCGCATTATTCGTCTTGGCATTTGGTTTCACGATGACGGCATGCGTTTCGCAAACGCCTGCTCCCCAATATTCTAGCGATATTGCAATAGCCGTTTTCAATACACACGACGACAACAACAATCTCACGTCGTCGCCTCTGCCCGAATCCCTCGCGACGACGATGATTCAACCGATTGCCGATCGCAATTTGACGGTCAAAAATATCGAATTTAAAAACGTCGAATCGCAGATTACTCGAACGCGCGACACGTCGCGCCGTTCGCAAATCTTAGCGCAAACTGCCGAAAATTCGCAAATCCTACTCATTAATGAGGTCGAGACCGAATTTTATTCTGTACTGTCGGGGCGATATCGCTGGAATGTCAACGTCAAATTGTCGATATACGATTTGGCAACGGGCGATACATTGAACGATAATTTCACGATTCCTGCCGTTTTGATGTATGCTCACGAAAAAGGCGACGATGCCATACGATCGGTGAGTGCCGAAATCCAACGACACGTCGGTAGCCTTATCGATAAATTTATGAATGGACGAACGATTAAAAAAGACGCCGCTCATAGCGGCGCGGCGCTTGCGCCAGTCGATGCCAGCAATGGCACGAATGGCGCCGCTGGGGGGGCGCCCCCCAGCGCTTTGGCGCTCAAACCCTCACACCATAATAAAGCGATCTATTTCGTCATAATAGATCGCTTTTTTAATGCCCAAAACGATGGAAATTTGAAAACGAATGTAAAAGATCCCAACGCTTGGCACGGCGGAGATCTCGAGGGCATTCGACAAAAATTGCCCTATCTCAAAGAATTGGGCATCACCGATATTTGGCTTTCGCCCACGTTCTATGCCGCCGAAGAAAACTTCTTCGGGCACGCTGCTTTCCACGGTTATTGGACGTATGATTTGTCGAAGATCGACCCCCATTTCGGGACAGAACGCGATCTCATTGCCTTGGCTCAAGACGCCCAAAAATACGGCATTTCAATGATACTCGATTTCGTCGTCAATCACGTCGGTTATGGATCGCCCCTCGTCGAAGAAAAACCCGATTGGTTTCATCCCGCTCTGACGATCGAAGATTGGAACGATCCACGACAACTCGTCGAACGTCAAGTCCACGGCTTGCCCGATCTCGATCAAGATAACCCAGAAGTTTATCAGTATTTGATGAATTCGGCTCAGAAATGGCTCGACATTCCCAATATATCGGGCTTGCGACTCGACGCCGTCAAACACGTCGGAATCGACTTTTGGAACAAGTTCAATCAAACTCTCCAAAAGAAACATCCCAATATCATGCTCTTGGGCGAATATTTCGACGGCGACCCGAAAAAAGTCGACGACATACAACGACAAGGATCTTTTACGCATCTGTTCGATTTCCCACTTGCCTTTGCCCTCCGAGACGTCTATTGCGATAATAAATCTCTTGCAAACTTGGCATCGACGATTTCTAACGATCGACTCTATACTAGCCCAAATCAGATGGTGACGTTTATCGATAATCACGATATGCCGAGATTTATATCGCTGTGCAAAGGGAATCTATCGTCGATGCAAAATGCACTCAAAGTCTTATTATCTTGGCGCGGTATACCATCGGTTTATTATGGCACAGAAATACCGCTCGCAGGGGCTAAAGAACCCGATAATCGCGCCGATATGGTCTTCGATAATCAGGCGTTTTATACATTTATTCGCGATGCATTAAAACTACGCGACGAACACCCCGTTTTGGCATCGGGTAAAACAAATGTATTATATTACGAAAAAGATTTCGCCGTATTCTATCGAAATAGCGAGGACGCCGACGAAAACGCACTCATCGTCTTATCGCAAAGTAAGAAATCGAAGTCTTATACACTTCCACCAGGGAAATGGCTCTCGAACGATGATCATACATATCGCGAAGGCGAGATCGACGTCGCGCCGAAATCGGTATCGATATTTTTCAAAAAAGATCGTCAACCGCTCGAAGATGCACCAGTGTCGCTCAGTTTCGATATTCCTGACGATGGTTTGACATACGCCGTGACCGGATCGATCGCCGAACTCGGCAATTGGAATCCCGAAAAAGCACCGAGATCGAAAGGCGGATCGATCTCGATCGACGTTCCCAAATATAGCGTCGTTCTATACAAACTCGTCAAAGTTCGCGATTCCCAATACCAATGGTCGAAGAAGGCAAACAGCGAAGTCTTTGTCGATAAATCGAAATCGATAAAGGCTGAGTTTTAGATGGAGTCCCATGCCAATGGCATGCTAATTGAGGGCGGGGGGAATAAGGAAACTCGCTGTGGGCTCTTCTTTTGCTACGAATGGTTCCTACTGATGTTATAAGGGGCTGATTCCTCTGCAACCTTCAACGTCTATGGTTGGGGAAATGCATGGGGAGGAGCGACTGGCATATCTGAGTTTTCCTCGAAATTTTCTACTTGCTCCATAACCTTGCTGAATACCTCTGGGCTGTACTGCGGCGGGTACCCATTCTTCACTAGGCAAATCTTAATCTCCAGTTTAAGCTGATCGCGGACATTCTGATTATTGAGCCAGTCGGAGAAGGAAGAATTTGTGTCTATGATCTCTTTGACTTTCTTTGCCAGTTCCCGGCACCTGTCATTTACAATCACGCCATCAATCTCTTTGTCCGTGCCGTATTCAAAACTGTACTGATCGCGCAGGGATACCAGAATGTCGTAAAATGCCTTTTCCTCAAAGGTTAGCCCTATCTTGCGGAAGCTCTCCCGGCTTTCGTTCATCTGGCTCAGTATGGACAAAGCCTGCTTGGTGGCTTCGCGTATGATGTCATCCGATGCCTGTTCCTGTGTGGCTCCCGCTTCTTCTGCGCTCAGATGTTTGCGTCGTTCATGGTATGCCGCAATCGTTTCTTCCAGCATCTGCTGGTAGGTCTTTGCTGCGACCTTGTTGATCCTGCTGTATTCCTTGATCTGCTTGCGGATCATTTTGACGAGCAGTTCCAGCTTGGTGGCAGGCATTTTCACATCGGACAGCTTTTCAAAATATTCCGGGCTGAAAATGTCCTCTTCCTCTCCGGAATCGAGAACGCTCTCGACCTGATTATAGCGCAATGCCTCCTCGACCATTTTGGACACGGCGCGATTCATGCTGTCGGTATCCAGTTCTGTGGTTCCGCTCATCTTGCGGACAAAACCTGCAATCGCCATGAAACACTGTGCCAGCGCAGATTCGCTCTCTGACAGTTCCCCGGAGGGCTGACAGATATCATAACTGAGCCGCATCCGCTTGACCGTTTTCAAGAAATAGGTTTTGAAAGAAACCTTCTGCGTGCCGCCTTTACCCTCGGAGTTCAGTTCCTCCGTAGAGGCAAACACATACTCGGCAGCTTTGGCAAGCAAACGATATCGCTCTACGGGGTCGCTCTCAGGGTTTAGGAATGGTTTGAGGTCGTACCCAGTGAACATGGTTTTGAGGACTTCCAGTTCTTCTCTGAACACATCTGTGGCCTGTTCCACATCGTCTGCGGTAGGGGCAACCGAAGTATCGCCGCCGTAGATTTTCATGGCTTCGCGCATATTATCACGAATACCGATATAGTCGATGACCATACCGTAGTCCTTGCCCGGGTAGACTCGATTTACACGGCTGATGGTTTGAATCAGCAAATGTTTTTTCAGCGGTTTGTCGTTATACAAATAAGTAAGGCACGGGACATCAAACCCGGTGATCCACATATCGACCACAATAACGATGCGAAAGTTGGATTTTTCCTGCTTAAAGGCGGCATCCAACTCTTTGGAGCGTTTATCATTTTTCACGCCGCCGAGGTAGTTATACATTTCAGGCTTATCGTTGCTGCCGACACTGGCGACCATAGCCATAAAAGGCAGTGGCTTCATCGCGTCCAGTTCTTCCTTAGTGGCAGCAGTGCCGTCTGGCACCTTCTTTTCGACAAACCATTCCGGGTATTTCTTCCGGAATTTCTGCAACAGGTCATAGGCTATCTGTCTGTTCGAGCATACCACCATTGCTTTTTGAATCCTGTCCGGTTCTTTTTCGCAGGCGGCTGTATAGTGGTCGTGAATATCCACAGCAAGGCGTTCCAAGCGAGACGGTTCTCCGAGAATGACCTCCATAGAACTCATTGCCTTTTTACTTGCCTCAATATCCTCCTCGGTTGCACCATCGTCCGCACAGGTTTTGTAGTAGCGTTCGATCTCCTTGACCTTTTTCGTATCCAGCAGAACCCTTGCGATTCTCGGATGATACTTGATGGATACCGTCAGCCCATCGGCAACGGCTTGATCCATGGTATAGCGGTCGATCTCATCGCCAAAGGTCTGGTAGGTTTCCGCAATTGGAGTCCCTGTAAAACCGACAAAAGTGGCATGAGGAAACGCTTCTTTTAGTACTTTCGCATATGGTTTAGAAACCATAGCTTTCATATTTTCATCAGCATCTTTGCTGAACTGAATTTTCCGGGAATGCTCCAACTGAGTTCTGTGCGCTTCGTCCGAAAAGCAGATAATATTATGGCGATCATTGATAAGACCGATCTTATCTTCCTTGCGGTCACAGAATTTCTGGATGGTACAGATATAGAATCCGCCGCTTTCTCTGGCACCGAGTTCCTGACGCAGATGCTTTCTATCCTTTACCACAGAAACATCACCGAGATTCAGGAACTCCTTGCTCTTGGCAAACAGCTTGATACCCTGCTCCTGCAGTTCCTCACGGTCAACGATCATGACGATGGTGGGCGAACCGATCTGCGGGATGTCACCGCAGCGGAGCGAAAGCTGTCGGGCAAGGAACGCCATCGTATAAGTCTTGCCGCACCCGGTCGCGCCAAAATAGGTGCCGCCTTTTCCTGTCTGCTCTACGACAGATTTTACGATGCTCTGTTTGAGCAGCCTTGCGGCAAAGAACTGTGGGTAACGGCAGACGATTTCCCGTTCATCGCAGTCAAAGACTTCGTCCTGAAAATAAATATAATCACGGAAGATTTCCAAAAAGCGTTCCGGCGCATAGACACCGCGCACCATGGTTTCGGTTTCCTCAAAAGGCATGGTGGACAGTTTGTCACCGTCATTTACACGCCGCCATGCATAGAAATGCTCATACGGAGTACGCACGGTTCCCAGTCTGGTCTTTACACCATCCGAAATACATGCCAACGGGCAATAATGCAATAGCTGTGGAATATCGCGCCAGTATCGGATTGTGATCTGCTCCCAGGCATCGTAAATGGTAGCATTGACATCAGCAGGATTCTTTAGCTCTATAACGCATAGCGGCATACCGTTGACGAACAAAAGCACATCCGGCCGGCGCGTCTCACGCTGACCGTTGTTTATGTATTCGACGGTAAACTGATTGACCACACGGAAAATATTGTTTTCCGGTGTTTCAAAATCAATCAGCGGAACCATAACAGGCAGACCGTTCTGCGGTGTGAACTGAATGCCGTCCACCATCCACTTATACACCTTGTGCAGGGTGGCAAAGTCACTCTCGGCACCGGCAAGACGAACGGTGTCGTAAAGCTGTTCGATTTCCTCCGGCAGCAGATTTGGACTGGTCTTTGCGATAAAGGCCTTGAAATCCTCCGCAATCAGGACTTCACTGTAACTGCGCGGAATCTGACTTCCGGCGAGATAGTGCCAGCCAACCGATTCCAGAAAAGCAATGAAAGCGCTCTCGTATTCCGATTCGCAGTAGTAGCCGTTGAAATTTTTTAAACCTGCCATTTTGCCTCCTCTATTAGCCATAATCCATTCTTGTCGGATCCTTTTCGTCGTATCAGCCCCTGGTCCTGAAGACGCTTCATGTTCGCTATAATGCTCTTTCTCATTATTCCCACAATAACCGCCAGCTCCGCCTGGGGAGCATGCGGATTGTGGGTCAATGCCTCTAGGATGTTGCACTGATTTACAGTAACCTTTACAGTAACCTTTGCAGTAACCTTTACAGTAACCTTTGCAGTAGCATTTTCGATGCTCAAGCGGTTGTTCTCAATGGCGAGGGATGGTCTTCATCCTGTTTTGCTGCGATCTGATTTCCCCGACTCTTTCCGAGATCTGGGAAATCTGTTCGATAATCTTCGTGGTGATTTCAAATGGCGGCCGATACCTCTACGCCCCCTTTGTTTTCATCGCTTCTTCGATAGAGCCTTTAATCAGTATCGGGCACATGTCTTTGATTTGGTTTTTCAGTTTTTCGTTGATTTCCTTGCGCGTCAGATAGGCTTCGTAAATACTTACAATATCCTGCTGAATTTCAATCGCGGGAATCGGAATCCGCACATCACACATCTCGTCCCAGTCAAAGGTTTCTCTGGCGCTGCCCCAGGAATGGAAACGAGCGTAGCGGTCAAATTCACCACGCCTAAACAGCATAGCAAGATAACTTGGCAATAGCGCATCTGTATCCGTTACGGCGAAAACCACATAGGAAGAAGAACAAATATAGGTATTCTGCGTATTATTGTGCGCAAGAGAAATTTTGCCGCCATTTCTTGATGTGACTGTCACATAGGCAAATTCGTCGGGCTTTATAACGGCATATGGGCGAAGTGACACGCCCTCCATATTGGCTTTCGTATCAATAAATTTCTTCTCGATAGATACGCCTTTCACATCGTCAATACCGTATCGAAGTTCCTCGTTCTTTTCTTCGCATACAGAAATAAATGTTCCGATTTTTTGCAATGGATATTTGCTTCTAAGCTGGTCTATATACGCATCACAAGTCAGCTTCAAATCCTCCAACCCGCGCTCATAGCTTTGCTGATTGGCAAGCATGGCATTGTAGACAGCTACATATTTTTGCTGAATGTCGATGGGTGGGAGGTTGATTTCGATGTCACACATCTCGTCCCAATCGAAAGTTTCTCTTGCTGAACCCCAAGAATTGAATCGTGAATATCTATCGAATTGAGGTCGATTGAAATACATGAAGAGATAGTCCGAATCCAGCAAGTCTATTCTGTTTACCCTAAATACAGTATAAATCGATGAAATTAAAAATTCATTTTTCGTACTGTTGTAGGCAAGTGCAATTTTATCTCCTCTTCTTGATGTGTCTGCAACATAAGCAAATTCGCCATACTTGACTACTTTATATGAAGTCAAGCTGACACCATTAAGATTAGCTTTAGTTGCTATAAAGGACTTTTCAGTAGATACTCCTCTTACATCATCAGCAAGATAATCATTTCTTGTGTTTCTTTCATCGCACAGCTTGATAAGCTCCCCCAGTTTATATTTACTCAATCCCATAGCCAATCCCCCTGAATGCATCTTCCAGCATCTGCTGGGATTTCTTTTCCTGTTTCATGACCTCCTGCATTTCTGCCTGGATACGAGCCATTTCCTTTTCGTAGTCGATTTCAAGGTCATGGTCGATAAATTCGATGTACTTGCTCGGTGTCAGTGCCCAGTTGTTCTGCTCGATCTCGTCAATGCCCACACTGCGGTAGAGTTCCGGCACCTCATAGCGGCTGCCGTCTGTGCCCTCGCTCTGCCAAGTATGGTAGATGTCGGCGGCTCTTTCGATTTGGGTGCTGTTCAGCAGGACTTTCTTCTTGTTCTCGTCCTTAACCGGATTCTCGGTCCAGGTACGCAGGTCCATGAACAGAATCTCGTGTTCACGGCTACGCAGATTTCTGCCGTGGTAGCTGCCGCCCTTTTTGTTCTGGTTCAGAATCCAAAGGGTAACGCTGATGTCCGTGGTGATGAACAGTTCTCGCGGCAGAACGATGATTGCCTCCACCTTGTCATTTTGGATCAGCTTTTTGCGTATCTCCAGCGTGTCACTGTCGTTCAGTGCGCCATTGGCAAGCAGGAAACCTGCCACGCCCGTCTGCTTTTTCAGGTGCGAGAGTATATGTAGAATCCACGCATAGTTGCCGTTGCTCTTCGGCTGTGTCTGGTAGTCTGCCCAGCGAGGGTCATGTTCCAAGGTACTGTCATACCAGCTTTTGAGGTTGAACGGCGGGTTTGCCATAATGTAATCGAAATACAAGCCCTTGTGCAGATCGTTTGTGAATGTGGAATCGTTTGTTTCGCCAAGATGGTGACTGATTCCTCTCAGTGCCAAATTCATCTTTGCAAGTCTGTAAGTTGCAGCTTCTTTTTCCTGTCCGTATACATTGATACGGTTAATGTCACCTTGTTTGGACTTTACGAGCGCCGCACTCTGGATAAACATACCGCCGGAACCGCAACACGGGTCATAGAGCGTGCCATCATACGGTTCGATCATCGTTGCAATGAGCTGTACTGCATCATGCGGCGTGTAGAACTCGCCCTCCTCCCAGGGCTACCGCATTTACTTTTTCCGTTGAAACAGCACATCAAGCATGGCAAG
>ERZ1026772.888-NODE-888-length-18637-cov-5.993435_pt1 | contig 18637 bp, 21 predicted proteins | sample MGYA00380124_ERZ1026772 | MGnify/ENA primary metagenome ERZ1026772 (study PRJEB33269, sample SAMEA4719760) | human gut metagenome | biome: human-associated habitat; feature: organic feature; material: feces | place: Cameroon | collected 2013-10 ...
GTGCAAGTGGTAATTTACACTTTCAGACAGCTTGGTCTGCTCCGCATCCCGTTATCAAAAAATTAGCCCAAATGTATCCCGATATTATCTTTGAGCATGAGTGGGCCGACGAAGATATCGGCGTAAATTGCGGGCGAAAGTGTTACAGCAACGGTGAATGTACCGAGGAATATTATCCCGAAAGTGAAATAGAAGCGACTGAATTTGCTTTTCGTGTCTGGGATTACGATCCTTCAGATTATGACTTAATGCTGAACAAAACGGAAACCGCATATATCAATATCGAAAATGATGAATATGACTTGATTTCGCTTTTTGGCAAGCCTGCTCTGTTTACAAACGAAAGATTAACCGATGCGGATATTCCGAAAGGTTTGTTCTGCTATCATCTTCGTGAGGGTGATGACGGAAGATTTGCTACGATTGAGGCGAAGGTCACAGTCAATCACGCAGGCACTGTCATTACCGATGAACCGATAGATTTCGGCGAACAGGGATATATATCCTTTACCGAAGATACTGCGCCGAATTTTATGGGTGAAGAGATGACATTCGGAGAATATATGCAAGGCGAATTTGAAGAAACGCAGGGTGAATCACAGCAAAGCAGAGGTATGCAGTTATGAGTGTTAAAAAAATTCGAGCAGAAGAACTCCGCAGAATGAACGGTCAGGAAGGACTCATTTTGCAAGGCTGCGGCGGCGAGCTTCAGGACTGGGTAGACGGAATAAACGATATGCTCATAAAGTCGGATATTTTGTTTGACGGCACAAAATTCAAAGCAGAAAACTGTCTTGCATTTGAAAACGAAGGTCTCACCAATCTTTTGTTCCCGTTCTCAGAAGATGTAAAACTTAATATGGGAAAGCTCGCTATGTGGAGATTGCAGACGCACAGCAATTTCGGCGGCAAATGGCTTTCCGATTATGTTGACAACAGGCTCGGCGGGTTTATACCTGAAAAAGCATCGGAACAGAAAAAGCCCGACTGCAAGCTGATCGGCGAGGACGGCAATATATTCAATCTTATGGGAATTGCTTCGAAAATATTGCGTCAAAACGGCATGGCAGAGGAAGCAGTCGAAATGCGTGACCGTATTCGTGCTTCGGGAAGTTATGACGAAGCTCTGTGCATTATCGGCGAGTATGTCAATATTACGGGCGGCGATGATTTGGATGAATGCGAAGACGAATCTATGGAATTCGGAGGTATGTAAAATGGCGATAGCAATGCTGATTATCGGTCTGATACTCGGAGGCTGTATTACAACTATACTTCTTTGCTGTTTTCAGATAAACCGAGTCAACTATTACGAACAGACCATTAAAAGCCTAAAAGAAAAACTGAATAAAGAATAAAAACTATCGGCGGTATCAATCGTTTCAGAGCAAACGGTTGATACCGCTTTTTTTATTGTTCCGAAACGGTTGTGCCGCCTTGTGTGAAAGCGAGGTGATCACCATAAAAACCCCTGTATCACGGGTAGGCAACAAAACTGCCATACTCCATATTCTCTACGCGCTGTTTCCTTTGAACTACGGAAGATTTGTTGATGTGTTCGGCGGTTCGGGAAGCGTGCTGCTCGGCAATCCCGAAATCTGTCCGTTTGAGGTGTATAACGACTTTGACAGGAATTTAGCCAATCTGTTCCGCTGTATGAAAGAAAGAACAATGGCGACCATTCGGGAGCTTGGCTTCTGTCACTTAAACTCCCGTGAAGATTTTATTGCCGTCCGCCGTTTCTTTGAAAACGAGCAGTTTGACGATAAATATCTGCCTGAAGAATTACGGCTTACAGAAGCCCTGTTCCCTCCTCCCGAAGCAAAAGAACTCAAAGAAATACGGAAAAGGATTACCGCAGATTACGATATACGCAGAGCCGCTATGTTCTTAAAACTTCTGCGTTTCAGTTATTCGAGCAGCGGAAAATCTTATGCCTCACAGCCTTTTGATTTGTGCAGACTGTTCGGCTTGATTTCGCAGTTGCAAGAGCGTATGGCAAATGTCGTTGTGGAAAATCAGGACTTTGAAACACTCATTAAACATTATGACAGACCTGACACGTTTTTCTATCTCGATCCCCCGTATTTCTCCACAGAGGATATGTATGAGGTTGGATTCGGGTGGGAGGACCATGTAAGGCTTCGGGATACGCTGAAAAGCATAAAAGGCAAATTTTTACTGTCATACAACGACTGTGAGGAAATCCGCAAGTTGTATAACGGCTTTTCGGTGTTTGACTTTGCTCGCACACATTCGATGGCGCAGCGTTATGAGGCAGGCAAGGAATTCAAGGAACTGCTTATCGGCAACTATGATTTGTACGAACGGGAAAAAGCAAAGCCGCAGCAATTAACGCTCTTTGAAATAGAGTGTGAAAATGCAAATTTTGATTACGAAAAAATTTTAAAGGAGTGCATCATATGCAAGACACAAAAATGAACACAGGCGAATATATCCTCTTTTCCGTACCCGTTGAAATGCTTGAAGAAGCGGACATCGGTGAAGAAAGCGTTATTCAGATGAGCGCCGGGAACGGCAAGATAGTTATTAACACAGTAAAAAATGCAGAAGATTTTGTTTGTGACGGCGACTGCAAAAATTGTCCTATGAGCGAAATCGACTGCGATGAAGATTGCGAGCACTGCCCTTGCTTTAACGGCTGTGATGAAAGCGGGGTTATGATATGACAAAGATACTCCGTATTCTCGGCAAACGAGGAAGAATTACGATTCCGTTTGAAATCAGACAGCGTGTAGGATTTAAGTATAACGATGTATTGTCGTTTACGGAAACGGCAGATGGTAGGTCGGTTGTTGTAAGGCGGGAGAAAATCTGTGATAATTGTAAAGGAGCGCAGCCTGCTGTCAGAAATGATGAGGTTACGCTCTTTGATTTTTTGAACAATCTCTCTCCCGAGCAGCAAAGAGCCGCTTTGGTGCATTTGTCCGTGAAATGGGCGGAGAAACAGAACATTAAATTGGGCGGTGAGTTGAATGGCTAAAAAACTAACCGTTGTCATGGTCGAACCGCATAAAACGCCGTATGTAACCGAAATAGCCGATGACCTTTCCGCTTTGCAAAGGTGTGTCGGCGGATATATTGAGGTTGTAGGCAATGGTGATGGTACACTTATTATCTGTAACGAAGAAGGAAAACTCAAAGGCTTAGAGGGCAATCGCAGAATCCATGACGGTGCAAGCGTTATTGCAGGTACATTTTTTGTTGTGGGTGATGACGGTGAAAACTTCAGATCATTAACCGAGAGCGAGGTGGTGAAATATATGGACAGGTTCAAAGAAATTGAAGATATCAGTCAGGACGAGGTAGAAGCCGACATGGGCATCACCTTTTATTCAATGTAACTAAAGATAGGAGAAAAACATCATGGCAAAGAAAAAAGAACAAAAACATTCAATTCCGAATATTACGGCAAAGATTGACCGTATGACGAATCCGGAAGCTAAAATTAAAGCATACGCCAGCATAAATATCGGCGGTGCGTTTATCGTAAAGGATATTGCGGTTATGGATAGCAAAAACGGCTTGTTCGCACGAATGCCCTGCCGATCCCACAAGGACAGCAAAGGCGAAACGCAGTACAGCGATACTGTATTTGCATTGACTGCAGAAGCCCGTACCGCTTTAAACAACGCTGTTGTATCCGCATATGAAGAACAGCTGGATATGCAGGAAGATGCGGATGAAGCTGAAGACGCAGATGAATCGGAAGATTTCATGCAAGGGATGTAATTCTTGAAAAAATCTTTAATTTCGCTGGACTTTTCCCGATTTTGTCGGTATCCTGTAAGCAGAGGTGAATCACCGTGAAAATGAAAAATATTTTTATCATAGCACTTGCACTGACAATATGCCTTACAGGATGCGGAAAGCAAAAAACGAGTTCAGCTGAAAGTGAGAATTTGTCTGCTGTTAGTCAATCAGCAACCGAATCCGATGAAAATGTTACCGTCACAGAAACGGCAACAACGATTTCGGTGGAAACTGAAAATCCTACAAGCGGCGTATCTGAAACACGTATGCCGACAGAAAAAGCAGAGGATTTAACAAAACCGCATACGCAAACAAAAGGGAAAACAAATTCCGATTCGTCTGCACCGTCGAAGGAATCAGTAACGCAAAAGCCAAAGCCTGTTGAGCCGACAAAACCAACAACCGCTCAGCCTGAAACACCGCCGAGTGTAACGGAAAAGCCGACAGAACCGCCTGTTCAGAAATTTGATATAGACTATTGGATTAACTATGCAAAACGCTACGCACAAAACGTAGGTCTGCAGCTTGACAACATGGCAACAGACTGTTGGGACAATCCCATACCTGCAAACACACAATGCAAATATCTTGAACGGGATATTCAAAACAGACTGAATCGTTATGCAAGGGATGATGATATTACGTCTGTGTGGATATGGTCGGAAAAGATCGCAGACAATTCCTATGAAATCTATATCGGCTACGCTTAAAACAAAACAACAAACCAATTCAGCGCATCGCAAAAAAGCGGTGCGCTTTTTTCATTCAGAAAGGGTGAATGTAAAATATGATTAGAAAAAACTTCAAAAAAGTATTGTCGTTGTTTTTGACAATGACAGTCATTTGCTTAAGCCTGTTTTCCGTCGGAACGCTTTCTTCTTATGCCGCTGTCGGTGAAAAGGCAGATGTATATATCGTGGAATTCCCCCGCAGCGGCGAGGCGAACCGTTCAGGCTGGGGTCACGAGGCCTTGCAGTATATGAACGGTTGGAATACAGGCGGTGCAACGGATAAGCTTATGCTTCGGGCAATCGGTTCGTATACAGGTCAAATTTGTTATTGTATTGAACCCGGAACAGGACAGCATACGGGCGATACCCTTACACAAAAGGATGAAAACTTTTGGAACAATTTCCCGCCTGAATACAACCGAACAATCGACGGTGATCAAATAAAGATATTTATCGGCAGAATTTTGCAGTACGGCTATACAGGGAATCTTTCAACTGAGTGGAAAACACAGGACGCCGCAGGTGCTGACAAACTCTCCTTTGCAATAGCCACTCAGCTGTTAATTTGGGAAACAATAGTCGGCGAACGAGATGAAAATTTTAGCCATGTCGATACCGGAAGCTGTAACAGAGTAACGGAATTTATACGAGCAAATAACCCTATACGCAGTCAGATCATGGAACACTACGTATGCATTGAAAAGTCTGTGTATAATCATTCAAAAGTGCCGAGCTTTTTTGCACGGTCAACTTCCAAAACGCAAACTGTCGAAATGTCTTGGGACGGTAAACAGTATATCTCCGTGCTTCACGACAGCAATGATGTCCTGTCAGAGTATTCGTTTAAATCCGATAATCCCGATGTTTCTCTGCAAGTGAACGGCAATGCGCTGACTATCACCTCACAGACGGCTCCCAAAAATGCAATCACTGTTACAGCGGAAAAGAAAAATTCGTCTCGTAAAGGTTTGATTACTTGGACAGACGGAATATATAAGCCGGGTGTTGGTTCACAGGATACGGTGACCTATGCACAATCCGTTAACGATCCCGTGAAAGCGTATGTGAAAATCAAGGTTTCTTACGGTTCTGCTAAAATTGTGAAAACCTCAGAGGACGGTAAGGTTGACGGCATTTTATTCCGTATTCAGGGTAACGGTATTGACAAAACCGTAAAGACAGCAAACGGCGGTCAGATTCAGATTGATAACCTTATGCCCGGTGTTTACACTGTTACAGAGCAAACAGAAAACAAATATGAACCGCAGGAAATCCGACGTGTAACAGTGGTTTCAGGACAAACGGCTACAGTTAATTTTAACAATAAGCTGAAACGAGGCAATCTTACAGTTATCAAGACAAGCGAGGACGGACTGAACGAGGGCGTAAAATTTCACTTGTTCGGAACTTCTTTGTCCGGTCTTGCCGTAGATGAATATGCTGTTGCAGATAAAAGCGGCAAGGCATATTTTAAAGATGTTCTGATAGGTTCAGGATATACCCTTGAAGAAGCCGACACAGCCGTTCGCTATGTTGTTCCCGAAAAGCAGACGGCAGAAATTGAATGGAATAAGGTAACGGAAAAATCTTTTCACAATATCCTTAAAAAGTGGCAGTTAACTGTTACAAAGAGCGATAATGGAAACGGCACACCGCAGGGCGACGCTTCTCTTGCAGGCGCAAAATACGGCGTTTACAAAGGCAAACAGCTGATTGACACCTATATCACTGACAGTAACGGACAGTTCACTACCAAATATTACGTCTGTGATTCGGATTGGACTTTGCGTGAGCTCACGCCGAGTGAAGGATATCTTGTCAACACGGAAATCCTACACGTCGGTGCAGAAGCGAAGCTCTACACTGCGGAATACAACAGCACGGCGCTCGACGCTCTTGAAACCGTACAGAAAGGAAAAATCGCTGTAATTAAGCACTGCGATGACGGCTCGACGCAGATCGAAACGCCCGAAAAAGGCGCTGAATTTGAAGTGTATCTCAAAAAGTCAGGTTCGTATGAGAATGCAAAGGAATCTGAGCGAGATATTCTCGTCTGCGATGAAAACGGCTTTGCACAGTCAAAAGATCTGCCCTATGGCATTTACACTGTCAAGCAGACAAAAGGCTGGGACGGAAAAGAAATGATGAAGCCGTTCGATGTGTTTATCAGTAAAAACGGCGAAACCTACCGTTATCTCATCAACAACGCAGTCTTTAAATCGCTTATTGAAATCGTAAAAAAGGATGCAGAAACAGGTAAAATCATTCCTGCTTCTGGTATTGGTTTTAAGGTAAGGAATACCGATACAGGCGAATATATCGTTCAGCACATCAATTATCCCACGCCGATAGATATCGACACTTACTACACCGACAGCACAGGTAAACTTATGCTTCCCGAAGCGCTTTCTTACGGCAATTACGAAATCGTTGAACAGAACACCTGTTACGGATATGTCCTTGACAGTACGCCTGTGCCGTTTAAGGTTGACGGAAGCAAGACCGTTGTAACCGTTGAAAAGCATAATATTGCGCAGAAAGGCACAATCACCGTGGCCAAGACCGGTGAGGTGTTCTCGACTGTTTCGCAGACAGACAGATTATGTCAGCCTGTGTATGAGACAAAAGGCTTACAGGGTGCAGTTTATGAAATCACCGCCGCCGAGGATGTTTACACTTTGGACGGTACGCTCCGCTATGCAAAAGGCGCAGTTGTAGATGAAATCACGACAGAAAAAGACGGTAGAGCAACAAGCAAGCGTTTGTATCTCGGGAAATATGAAATCCGTGAAATCAAAGCTCCTTACGGTATGGTATTGAATGGTGAATCGCAAACCGTAGAACTGACATATGCGGGACAGGAAATAAGCATAACCGAAACTTCTGCTGAGTTTTGCAACGAGCGTCAAAAGGCAGAAATCAGCCTTGCCAAAGTGTTAGCACAGGATGAGAAATTTGGAATCGGTATGAATAGTGAAATCCTTTCCGTGCAGTTCGGACTCTTTGCAGATGAAGATTTAAAAGCCGCAGACGGCTCGGTTATTCCTAAAGACAGTTTATTGGAAATTGTAAGCTGTGATGAAAACGGCAAAGCAGCTTTTAACACGGATATTCCCGTAGGAGCAAAGCTGTATGTCAAGGAAATCAGTGCAGATAGCCACTATTTCCTCTCGGATGAAAAATATCCCGTAATTTTTGAGTATGCGGGACAGAACGTGGCAACCGTTAATCTCTCTGTAAATAACGGAGAGCTGATTGAAAACGACCTTATCTACGGCACTGTAAAAGGCTTAAAAATTGACCGTGAAACAGACGAAACTATTGCAGGCGCATTGTTTGGACTGTTCCACGGTGATGAAACTGAATTTACGGAGGCAAACGCCGTTCTTACTGCAACATCAGATGAGAACGGCATTTTTGTTTTTGAAAATGTACCATTCGGTAATTGGACTGTAAAGGAATTACAGCCTGCCCCCAATTATCTTCCAAGTGATGATATTTACCGTATAACCGTTGCGAATAATAATCAGGTTATTGAAATCACAGCAGTCAATGACCGAGTTCCCGAAATTACGCCCCCTATTCCCGATATTCCGCAAACAGGCGATGACAGCAATCTCGGCTTTTGGATCGGTCTTTCAGCCATTGCCCTGGGCGGTTTAATTGCTGCCTTGATTATAGGAATCAATCAGAAAAAGGATGATGAACGGTGAAAAAGGTGTATATCTGTTCTCCTCTCGGCGGTAACATTCAAGAAAACCTGAAAAAGGCGAAGCAATATGCACGGTATGCGCTTATTTGCGGTACGGCTCCGGTCGTACCGCATTTCTATGCCCTATGCCTGAATGATAATATTCCTAAAGAACGGGAAATCGGTATGGCGGCAGGGCTCAGTTTACTTTGGTTCTGTGATGAAATGTGGATTTTCGGCGATGAGGTAACCGAAAGTATGAAAGCTGAAATGCAGTTTTGTAAAAGTCTCAATATACCCGTCAGAAAGGTTCGGGACGATGAAATCAATAAAAAGATTGGAGAGAAAGCTCTATGAAAAAGAAACATTTAAAAATTCTGCTCTGTGCGCTTCTTTTAACGGTTATCGTTTCCATATTTTCGATGACCGTTTTTGCCGTAGGCGATGTGGCAAGTGCAATTGAAAGCACTTGGACAGCCGCACAGTCGCAGATAAAAACCGTAGTCAACAATGTCGTATTCCCTGTTGTAGATATGATTCTTGCAATTTTGTTTTTTGTAAAATTGGGAACTGCATATTTTGATTACCGCAAGCATGGACAGTTTGAATTCACAGCACCTGCCATATTGTTCGCCTGCCTTATTTTCACTCTTACAGCACCACTGTATATTTGGACTATTCTCTAACCAATTGAACATAGCTGTCCTGAAAATCAGGACAGCTGATCGGAGGTGAATCACTTGTTTGATTGGTTAGGCGATATTATCTCAGGTATCGGTGATTCTATCGGCAATGTCTTTGAAACGCTCGGGCAACAGATATCCAATGCTATCTGGAACACAATGCTGCAGTGGTTTTATGAAACCATTTATGATGCAGTTGCAGACTTTTTCACGATGATGGGCAATATGGGTGCAGATATCTTTGACCTTGATTGGGTAAAGGCAACGATAAAGTTATTTACGCTGTTTGGTTGGGCGCTTTTTGTTGCGGGCGTAGTCGTCGCCATATTTGATGTGGCGATTGAGTACCAATGCGGCAGAGCGAATATAAAGACTACAAGTATTAACATCTTAAAAGGCTTTTTTGCCTGTTCGCTTATAGGGATTGTACCTGTGGAGTTATATAAATTCTGCATCAGTCTGCAAAATACTTTCTCGCAGGATTTGTCCCGAATTTTTGCAGGAACGCAATCGCTTGATCTGGCAAGTCAAAGCATGAGTGTTCTTCAAGGCAGTTTTGAAGTATCAACACAAGTGAGTTTTAATCTGTTTAATTTACTTGCACTTATAGCGTTTGCTTACTGCGTTATAAAGATATTCTTTGCGAATATCAAGCGAGGTGGAATACTGCTCATACAAATGGCGGTAGGCTCACTGTATATGTTCTCTGTTCCGAGAGGATATTCGGACGGCTTTAATCAATGGATGAAACAGGTTGCAGCGATTTGTCTTACGGCATTTATGCAGACAACACTGCTGTTTTTAGGGCTTCTGACATTCCCTAACAATATGCTCTTAGGTCTCGGAATAATGCTTGCGGCAAACGAAGTTCCGAGAATCGCACAGCAGTTCGGACTCGACTCAAGCGTAAAGGTAAATATGATGAGCGTTGTTCATGCAACAACCACAGCAGTAAATCTTACTCGCTCCGTAGCAAGAGCGACAGGAAAATGATGGAGGTAATATAAACATGACACAATATTTATACCCTCAAAATTTAAGAGCCACAGCAAACCTGTGGCTTTGGAGTTTGAAAGACTTTTGCATATTGGGAATTGCCGCACTGCTGTCCATCGTTATTTTGGTACAGACAGGGATTTTAATCCCCGTTGCCGTGACTTTGTGTTACGGCTTTTTAACTATTCGTATGGATGAAACGACAGTGCTGGATTTTATCAGATATGCTGTAAGATATTTTATCAGTACACAGCAAGAATTTTACTGGAGGTGAGCAGGCTGATGATAAAAAAAGAAAAACAGCAGAAAAAGAAAAAAGGACGCTCGGTTCAGGATTTAATTGGCGTCAAATCATTTACTAAGTACGGGCTCGCTACGAACAAGAACGAGCTTTTGTTTTATCTTGTTTCACCGACCAATATCTCGGTGCTGTCCCATGTGAATATTGAAATTAAAATCCGACATTTGATGATGGTGTTGTCCGCTATTCCCGATATTCAAATTACCTGTACCGACTCTTCGGAATGCTTTGACGATAACAAGTCATATTTGCAGGATAGATTATCGGAAGAACACAATCCGCAAGTCAGAAAGATTATTAAAAAGGATATAGATTTCCTTGATAATATTCAGATGGAAATGGCAACGGCAAGGCAGTTTTTGTTTGTCGCAAGGCTGAAAAATACAAAGGATAAACAAACCTTTGATACGGCAAACCGCATTGAGAAAGTCATATCCGAGCAAGGCTTTGAAACGCACCATATGAAGAAAAATGAAATCAAGCGTTTCCTCGCCTTGTATTTTGAAGCGAGTATAAACGGTGAACAAATGCCCGACTCGGACGGCGAACAGTTTTTTGATTTTGACAAGGACGGTGAAAATGAATGTTAAAGAAAAAACCTAAAGAATTAACACCCGAACAGATTGAAGAAATCCGCACAAAAGACTTCTTTGATATGATTCTGCCTGGTACGGTTAAATTCTTTTCAGACCATTATGTCGTCGGTGACAGTTACCGCTGTGTATGGGTAATTCGTGAATATCCACCTACTACCGAAGAACAGGCAATTCTATCTCAGCTCGGTGACAGAAGCGGTGTTACGCTTCGCATTTACCACAGACTTGTAGAAGCCGGGGAACAGCGTAAAATCATTCAAAATGCAACACGCCGAAACAAGCTGAAATCGGGCGGTAATGATGTAAATGAAACCATTGAAGCCGAGGGCAATTTGCAGGATGTTGTTGAACTGCTCGCTAATCTCAGAAAGAATAAAGAACCTCTGCTTCACTGCTCTGTATTTATTGAATTAAAGGCAAAAAGTATGGATGCACTGAAAGAATTGCAGAGCGAAATTGCAATGGAGCTAACTCGCTCCAAAATTTCGGTTGACAGATTGACACTCCGTCAGAAAGAGGGTTTTCTCTCCGTTCTGCCCGTGGGCGCGAATCAGTTCGGTGCGCAGTATGAACGAGTATTGCCTGCAAGTTCCGTTGCCAATCTGTATCCCTTTAACTTTTCGGGCAAGACCGATCCTCAAGGTGTGTATATCGGCAGAGATAAATTCGGCACGAATATCCTTGTAGATTTTGACCGCAGAGCTGAGGACAAAACAACATCCAATATCCTCATTCTCGGTAACAGCGGTCAAGGAAAAAGCTATCTGTTAAAGTTGATTCTCACAAATATAAGAGAATCAGGTAAAAGCATAATATGCCTTGATCCCGAAAGTGAGTATGAAGAACTTTGTTCAGCGCTCGGCGGTTGCTATATCGACTTCATGTCAGGTGAGTACACCATCAATCCGCTTGAACCAAAGGCTTGGAATGACAGTGCAGACGATGTAGATCTTGATGCGCCTATGGCATTCAGAAAAGTAACAAGGCTTTCACAGCACATCGCTTTTCTCAAAGATTTCTTTCGCAGTTACAAGGACTTTTCCGATACACAGATTGATACGATTGAAATCCTACTCTCCAAGCTGTATGCCCGATTTGGAATTACGGACAGCACGGACTACAGCAAAATGAAGTCGGCAGATTATCCGATTATGGAAGATTTCTACAAGTTGTGTAAAGAAGAATTTATGAGTTACGACAGCAATAGAAAATATCTCTATGCCGAAGAAACACTTCAAGAAGTATGCCTCGGCATTCATTCAATGTGCGTAGGTGCGGAAAGCAAGTATTTCAACGGCCATACAAATATCACCGATGATGCATTTCTTGTATTCGGTGTAAAAGGCTTATTGGATACCAATAAGCGATTAAAAGACGCAATGTTGTTCAATATTCTCTCCTTCATGAGCAACCAACTTCTCGGCAAGGGAAATACGACGGCATCAATAGATGAACTCTATTTGTTCCTTACAAATATGACGGCAATCGAATATATCCGTAACGCTATGAAACGTGTGCGTAAAAAAGATTCCTCGATCATTCTTGCAAGTCAGAATATGGAGGATTTTTTAATACCTTCTATCCGCGAGTTTACAAAGCCGTTATTTTCAATTCCGACGCATCAGTTTTTATTCAATGCAGGACAAATAAATCCGAAAGAATATATGGACGCTTTACAGGTTGAACCGAGCGAATTTGAACTGATTAAATATCCCGAACGCGGAACTTGTCTGTACCGATGCGGAAATGAACGTTATCTGCTTCAAGTCATTGCTCCCGATTACAAATCTGCATTGTTCGGAAAAGCAGGTGGGCGATGAACCATCGCAGGCAATTCGCACACTAAAATCAGTAAAGGGCGTTAGTATAGTTGCCTGCGCCTTTTGCTGTGCGAAAGGAGAAATATATTATGAGTGCAACTATAGCGGCAGCTCTCAAGAAGATTGCTGTATATATCCTCACGGATAAAAAAGCATTGAAAACTGCAGTTGGAATCATACTCGGAGTGATTATCATAATCATCATGCCTATCGTTGCCGTGGTTTCCTTTTTCAACGGCGATATCAATATTGACACCGATAGATTGCAAACAATGGTAGTTCAGAATTTGTCTGCAGAGGAAAAAGCTAAACTTCAATTCGTTGAAGATATTATGAACACCATTGATGATAAAATGACAGCCGCAGGTTTTAACGGCAGTGTAAAGGAAGCGCAGGTACTATATGTACTTGCGCTTTCTGATTTTTCTAACAATCCTGGTTTTGTTGATAAGCTTGTATCTTGTTTTGCTGAAAACCAAACAGATGAACAGTTAATCTCCGCTGTTAATTCTGCATTCGGCACACAGCTTACTGCCGAAGATTTCAGCAATGTCATGGGCAATATACGCTCTTTGCATATTGACACTTCCGACTATACCGATGTTTCAACAAAAAACAATATCGATTTAGTAAAGTGGGCAATACACGCTCAGGAAAGCGGATGGGGTTATGTATACGGGACTTACGGTGCAGTGCTTGATAAATCTGCCTTTGAATTTAAGAAAAATCAGTATCCCGATGAGGTCGGAAGTTATGCTGATTTCATTGAACAGAACTGGCTTAGCAGACGAACTGCCGATTGCGTTGGGTTAATCAAAGGCTACGGTTGGTACGATGCAGAAAGCGGAAAGATTGATATCGGTGCAAACGGCATGCAGGATGTTTCGGCAAACGGAATGTTTCAGGTGGCAAGAGAAAAAGGCACGATTGATACTATCCCCGAAACTCCCGGACTTGCCGTATGGCACGAAGGCCACATCGGTATTTATATCGGTAACGGTGAAGTCATTGAAGCAATGGGTACACAGTATGGTGTTGTAAAAACGCAGCTGAAAAACGGCGGATGGACACACTGGCTGAAAATTCCGTATATCACCTATATCGAAGAAAAGGAAAATGTTTAATATGAGAAATACAATGAAAGGAACGATACCGTTCGCAGAAAGTAGTTTTTATATAACTTTTTTTGCGACTTATGTATCGCATGGCAATTAAAATGTTAATTGATATACCGCTTAACAGAAAACAATCTAAAGCAGAACCCGAACACTGCAACATCGTCGATACAATTGAATTACCGTATCATGAATTTGAGTCATTCAGAAATAATCTTCTGAGTGACTATTCTTTTATATCCGAACACGCAGATGAAATGGGAACAGATTCATCAGGTGTCAGTCAGTGTTTACTTGTTTTGTGTGAGGATAAATCGGACGGAATTCTTGTGGAATCTTCAGGATACAATTACGCAAGATATTCCGCTTATGTTCCGAATGCCCGAACGCTCATTCAATTAGATCAACATCCATCGCTGAATGACTTTATAGATGAAATGTGCAGCCTTACAGATAAATATACACGCAAGGCTGTTGACGGACAGATTGACTGTAAGTACAGAATTAATTTTGATGAAGTACGAAGCCTGTGTGTACCAAGCAAATTCAATCAAGATTTATTTATGCATATGCTTTCAGATAGAGATGAGATTAACGGTGTTGAATACTCTGATGATGGCTGTACGGTTACAGTTGCCGAACCGTATTTAAGACAGGAAGATGAACAGAGTCTGCGAATGTTAGACTCTGAGGATATTGAAATAATGTGTGCAAAGCATGTCTTATGGCTTCATGACGCAGGCGGCGAACAGGCTGATTTTTCAAAATGTTTGCTTAAGGATTTAGATTTGTCAGGCAAGAATCTAATCAATGCTGTTTTTGACGGTGCAAAGTTTATAAATACAAATCTGAGAAAAGCATCACTCTGCTTTTCTCTTTTTAACGAAACAAAATTTCAGAACTGTAATTGCATAGATATTGTTGCAGAAGAATCCGAATTCAAAAATGCCGAGTGTGTTGCCTGCAATTTTGACGGCGGTATTTTTACACACAGTGATTTCACAGGAGCCAAGTTTTACGACTGCACGATAAAAAACGGCAGCCTGCAAAATTGCTGTCTCGAAAGAATTAATATCGGCGATATGGAACTCGGTGATGTATATATGAGAGGTTGCAGTTATAACGAGCAGGAATGGTCGGATGAATCGCCCAGGCAAAACATTTCAATGTGAGGTGTAAAAAGTGAAGAAAACAACAATCAATATTTCCTACGACGAGGAAAAACTGAGTGCATTAAAAATGTATCTCGGACAGAAAGGCTCAAGCCTTGATGATGAACTTGTAAAAATGCTGGATACACTTTACGGCAAAACCGTTCCTGCAAGCGTTCGTGAGTTTATATCTATGAAATCAGAAAGCTATACAGTGACTTCAAAAATGAACAAGTTCGAAAAAACAACGTAGCCGCCTGTGAGCCACCGTGTAGCCCTGTGTGACGGCTTTGGGGACGAGGTCGGGAAAGTAACCGAATGTGAACGCATCGGCGAAATTCGGGCGATTTCAGGCAAGTGTTGCAAATGAGCAAACCGCCGTTATCTCGCAGATGTTACAAGGTTGATAAAAAAGCAGGAGAAAGAGAGGTGGGTTGCGGATACTCCCACCTCTCGGTTCACATCGGACGGCAACGCCGACCGTTAGGGTGTTTTCGGAGGTTTAATACGCATTTTTTTCTGGGTGGGTTGCTGATAGCAGTACAGCAAAAACGGATAGGTTGCTATACGAATAGTTGCCGAAATAACGGTACTTTAACAGCGGTTGCAGTATTTTAACGGAGGTGATGTTATGCCTGCACCGAAAGATAAGAAAAAATTTCTATTATGGGCATATCCAAGCACATTGGAGCTTGTGAAGAATAATTACAGAAAAGATAAATGCAAAAGTCAGTCGGAATTCATTGAACGGGCTATTCAATATTATGTAGGTCATGTCACGGCAGATGATGACACATCATATCTTCCAAATGCATTTCTTTCCAACATGAAAAGTATTGTTGCAGAGAGCGATAACCGACAGAGTAAAATGATATTTAAACTTGCGGTTGAGATAGCCATCATGCAAAATCTTATTGCGGCTACAAATGACATTGATCCTCTATCGTTGGAACGCCTGCGCGGTGAATGCGTGAAAGAGGTTAAACGCTTAAACGGTTCTTTCTCTTTTGAAGATGCTTATCATTGGCAGAAAGAATAACTTATGGCAAAACTGATTAAATCTCAAAAGCCTTAATATAATTCTTGGCATTTTAGAACAACAGGCGAACATTATAATTTCTTATATTGTGTTTTCTTTTGTATTCTTCTCTTTCTTCAATGTCAACAAAATAGTCACCTACATCTGTCGCGGTAATATAACCTTTACTAAATAAATCAACGGTTAGTTTTGGGATTTGTCCAAACAGATTTTCTGAATGCGGAATATCATCAGGTGTTGGTAATTTGTCATAACTATTTACAAAAGATAGTATCTTCCGTTTGACTTCCTTTTCTTCCTCTAAAATCTTAAAAATTAATTCATCGTTCATATAAACTCCTCCTTGATTTAATTGAGAGACGCCTTCAATAATAGTATGTAAGAATGAAAGGAGCATAAAATTACGACACATGGCAAAACTGATTACAAAATTCAAATATCTAAAACCTAATGACCGAAATAGTATCGGTGCTTATGCAAAATATATTGCTACTCGTGAAGGTGTTGATAAGATTGATCAGTCTTTCAAGCTTGCACCGCCTTCGGTAAATCAACAGCATCTTATTGAAAAAATCCTCCGTGATTTTCCCGATAGCAAAGAAATGTTGGAATACGAAGATTATCTAAAAGAGCCGAATGTCGGCAATGCTTCCGATTTTATTACACGTGCATTAGAGGACAACGCATACGAAGTGATGCAAACTAAAACTTATGCCGACTACATTGCTACCCGTCCGAGAGTGCAGAGGTTTGGTACGCACGGACTCTTTACCGATGACGGCGTACAGGTAAAACTAAATGAGGTGTCGGAAAACTTAAATCAATACGGCGGTAATGTATGGACAGTTATCATATCCCTTCGGCGTGAGGATGCCGAACGGTTAGGCTTTAACACGGGCGAACGGTGGCGGGATATGCTCCGTTCACAGACGAGCTTGATCTCCGAAAACTTTCACATTCCTATGCAAAATTTAAAATGGTTCGCCGCCTTTCATAATGAAAGCCATCATCCCCATGTGCATCTTATAGTCTATTCCGCAGAAGAAAAACAGGCATATTTATCAAAACAAGGTGTACTGAATCTGCGCTCCTCCTTTGCAAAAGATATTTTTGCACAAGACTTGCTTTGCATCTATGAAAAGCAAACCGAATACCGTGACGAGTTAAAAGTGAACAGCCGTGAGGTAATTGCAGAAATCATTTCAAGTGTTAACAGCGGTGTTTATGATAATCCCAAGCTTGAAGAAATGCTTTTAACTCTTGCCGACAGATTGTCTAAGACATCGGGCAAGAAAGTTTACGGTTATCTGAAAGCGGATGTCAAGTCGATTATTGATTCTATTGTAGATGAACTTGCATCCGATGAACGCATATCGACGCTCTATGATTTATGGTATGAGCAAAGAGAATCTGTAATTAAAACCTATACAGACGAACTGCCTGAGCGTGTTTCGCTGTCTCAGAATAAGGAATTTAAATCTATCAAAAACGCTGTTACTCAGGAAGCAATGAACATTGTTACTGACCGAATATTCGTAGAAGATGATGAAAATGTAAATGAACAGCCCGAATCCGATTCAGAACCGAGCGATGAAGAAACAGAAGCGCCGCTCACGGACAAAGAAAAAACATCTTTAATGTGGCGGTATTATCAGAAAGCAAAGGAACTTCTTGACAAAGATAGTGTGAATCGCAATCCAAACAAAGCCGTTGATTTTCTGATTGAATCATCAAAACTTGGATGCGGTGTTGCCAAATACCTCCTTGGCAAGATGTTTTTGCAAGGCAATGATGTGTCAAAGAATGTGGATTATGCTTTGCGGTGGCTCGAAGAATCTGTGTCAGAGAACAATCAATATGCTGAATATTTGCTCGGCAAGGCTTATCTCAAGGGTGAAGATATTGAACAGGATTTGTACCGAGCAGAAGATTTGTTGAAAAAGTCCTCTGCACAGGGAAACAAGTATGCAAAATATACGCTCGGCAAAGCATATCTTGACGATGAAATGTTTATACAAAATATTCCCGAAGCGATAAAACTAATTACCGAATCGACAGACAAAAACTTTGCTCCTGCACAGTATCTACTCGGAAAACTGTTATACAAAGGTGAAATCATACCGCAGGATTTAGAAAAAGCAATAGAATGTCTTGAAAAAGCAGCAATACAGAAAAATCCTTATGCTGCTTATCTTGCAGGAAAAATACGATTAACGGAAGATGCCGTAAAAGATATTCCTAAAGCAATTTACAACTTTGAAATCGCTGCTGAGAACGGAAGCGATTTTGCAGAGTATATGCTCGGTAAGATGTATCTCTACGGCAAAGAGGTTGAATGTGACTATGACAGAGCGATTGTATACCTTACTGCATCTGCTGAACACGGCAATCAGTATGCCCAGCAACTTCTGCACAGTATCAAATCCAACCGTAATTGGTCTGCAACACTCGGTTCTCTTCGTCTGCTCGGTCAGATCAGCCGTATAATACAGAATCGGTTAGAGGATGAACGCAGAGGAAAACAAATTTCCATTGACCGCAAACTTAAAATAAAAATCGATGAGAAAAAACAGGCACAAGGCCTAAAACAAGGATAACAAAAGCCTACAGACGAAAAATCCGTAGGCTTTTATCTATGTAAAATTTAAAACGTTGAGTTCGGTTTATACGCTGAAAGGGCTTACCAATAAAGGATAATCTTGAATTATCTCTAGTTTAACAATAACTTTTGTTGTTAGAC
>ERZ1026772.892-NODE-892-length-18592-cov-4.883962_pt1 | contig 18592 bp, 10 predicted proteins | sample MGYA00380124_ERZ1026772 | MGnify/ENA primary metagenome ERZ1026772 (study PRJEB33269, sample SAMEA4719760) | human gut metagenome | biome: human-associated habitat; feature: organic feature; material: feces | place: Cameroon | collected 2013-10 ...
ACGCTCTCCCGCAAGCGTTCTTGCGAAATCGAGCTCACCGATCCTTACAATCTGCTCATAGGAATCTCCCGCAAGCTCTCTTGCAAGAGCTTCGCACTCCGCATCCGTCAATACCTCCGATCGGAGACTGACAAGCTTCCCGTCCACACGGACCTTCGGCGAAAGGCCGCAGATCAGATGTATGTCCGAGGCGCGCCTTCCGGCCGCCTCCGCTACCAGTTCTTCAATATGCATGGCAAAATCCTCTTTTACTTCCGCTGCTCATTCCTGCGCAAGGAGAATTTCGCGAAGGCGAATTCTCCTCTGCGCCGAGCAGAACACTGTTCTGCTCGAGCAATTCCCGGTTCCGGCTTCACTCATGCGCAAGGAGAAATCCGCGCAGGCGGTTTCTCCGCTGCGCCGAGCAGAACACCGTTCTGCTCGAGCAATGTTCTGCCATCATCAGATGGCAGAACTTGCGCTAGTCCGTAACCAATATCGTCCGTTCCACTTCCTCTACGGTTGTGATTCCTTCCTCTACAAGCTTTTCCGCGTTCTGCATCATAGTCACATAGCCGCTTGTCCTTGCCGCTGTTTCGCGGAAGGCCTGCTTGTCCGCATTGGAGGTGATCGCGCGGCGGAGCTCATCATTCATAAGAAGAATTTCAAAGGCGCCGATTCGTCCGCGGTATCCCGTGTGGAAGCACTGATCGCAGCCCTTGCCGTGGTAAAACTTCTGGCCGGGAAGCATTTTGATCGGGCTGATCTCCAGAATTTTCTGATCCGGAATATATTCCGACCTGCAGTGCGGGCAGACTCTCCGAAGAAGCCGTTGCGAAATAATGCCGCGAAGACCTGCCGAAATCAGGTAGGGCTCTACTCCCATGTCCTTCAGGCGGTCGATTGCCGTCACGGCATCCTCCGTATGAATGGTTGTAATCACCAGGTGGCCGGTAATTGCCGCTCGCATTGCGATCTGCGCGGTCTCGCCGTCACGGATTTCTCCGACGCAGATGATGTCCGGATCCTGACGCAAAATAGCACGGAGGCCGCTCGCAAAGGTGAGTCCTACCTTCTCATTGATCTGAACCTGCGTCGCGCCCGGAATGTTGTACTCCACCGGGTCCTCCAGAGTCACCAGATTCGTGCTTTCATTCAGCATCTCGCGAATCAGGGTGAACATCGTCGATGTTTTACCGGAGCCGGTAGGTCCCACGATCATGATGACGCCGCTTGTGTTCGCAAGGAGACGGTCCACCTTGCTATTATCCTCCGCAAAAACCATGCCGATTCCCTGTCTGGTCAGCATCTTCTCGTCCTTGCCGAGGATACGGATTACGATTTTTTCGCCGAAAATCGTAGGCAGCGTGTTGACACGCATGTCCACATCCCGCCCCTTGACCTTCATATTGATACGGCCGTCCTGAGGAATTCTTCGCTCCACGATGTTCATGTGCGACATAACCTTGATACGGGAGATGACGGAGTCCTTGAGATCTGCCGGTATCGTCAGAACCTTATGCAGCCGCCCGTCAATTCGCATGCGGATCTGCATGTCGCCTTCAGTCGGCTCAATATGAATATCCGAGCAGGATTCCACCATGGCGCGCTCGATGATGGAGTTCACAAGACGGATGGTCGGTCCCTCTTCTGCCGCATCCTGCTCGCTCTCCACCACCGCATCCTCGCGGATTCCGGCCTCGGCGCGCATCGCCGCCATGGCCTCCGCGGCGTTCACGTTCTCATACAGAATGTTGATCGCATGCTTTACCGCAGCGCTGCTTGCGATCATCGGAACGATATTTTTCCGGCTCGTATTCCGCGCTCTTTCGATCGCCATGAAGTTCAGCGGATCCGACATCGCAATGAACAGATTGTCACGAACCACCTGAATCGGAACGATCTCATATTCCTGTGCAAGCGCCTTCGGAATGTAGCGCGACATGGACGGATCGATCATTGTTTTCGTCAGATCAATGAAATCAATGCCAAGCTGATTTCGCAGTGCATCAATCAGCTCCTTCTCCGTGATGTAGCCGTACTCAATCAGCACCGCGCCCAGACGCTCGTGTGTCTGCTTCTGTTGTGCCAGTGCCTCTTCCAGCTGTTCCTGCGTCAGCAGTCCATCTGAAATCAGAATGTCTCCCAGTCGTTTGCTCTTCATGATTCTCCCTCGTCACAGCTCCTGATATTTTTCTGTTCTTCTCAGCTTCACGGAGCAGGAAAATGTATTGATGTAGTCTAGATATACCAGGCCGGAAGCTGCAGAATATTATCCTGCACCATCCCCGGCTGCGGACACATGCAGATCAATGCCCCCATTCCGCGCTTCTTATCCGGGATAGCGTCCAGCGCCTGAAACGCAGAGGTCATCTCCGCCTTTACGCGACTATTTTTCTTAATCTCGATCGGGTGCAGAATTCCGTTCTCTTCAATAATAAAATCAATCTCGCCTTCCTGTCCTGCCTTCCGGTCCTTGCCCCGGTAATAAGAGACAAAATACCGATAATCCAGTCCCCGGTTTGAATACGATTTCAAAATCTCTGAAATCACAAATGTCTCCCAGAAAGCCCCGCTCATTGCCCCATTCGCCAACGTTTCCGGAGTCAGCCACCTTGTCAGATAAGCCGCAAGTCCTGTATCACGAAAATACAATTTCGGTGTGCGGATCGCCCTTTTCAGAACCGATGCCGTATACGGCTCCAGTATATAAATGATTCCGGACGCCTCCAGAATGGAAATCCATTTCTTCACGGTATCGGCATCTTTTCCGATCTCCTCGGCAATGTTGCTGTAATTCAGCATTTCTCCGGTCCGTGCTGCACAGGCAATCATAAACCGACGGAAGGTATCCAGATCCTGCACAGCAGAAAGCTCACGCACATCCCTTTCCAGATAGGTTTTTACATAGCTTGCAAAATAAATCTGCCAGTCCATTTCCGGATCCTGCAGCTGCGGATAGCCGCCGCGGTGAATGATCTCCCAGATATTCGCCGGAGCCTTTGCCGTTTCGGCCCGCTCTTTTACATATTCCAAGGTCGGCACAAAGGGCAGCGTACTCGGATCCCCCATAATCTCACGAAGGGAAAGTGGTGCCAGCTCAATGACAGAAACTCTCCCGGCAAGAGAATCGGAGGCAAGTTCCATCAGGCGAAACGGCTGCGACCCGGACAAAAGAAACTGTCCCTTTTCCTCGCTCCGGTCACAGGACATCTTGATATATCGGAAAAGCTCCGGCACCCGCTGCACCTCATCCATTGTAACCGGCGGTGCATTCAGAACCAAAAACATATCCGGATTTTCTCTCGCCTGATCCTCCAGAAACTGATCTTCAAACGTAATTGTCTTCCGCTTTGGAAAAAGCTCCTGCAGAAGCGTGAGTTTTCCCGTCTGACGAGCCCCGGTGATCAGAACCGCCTTGAACGACTTCGCCGAGGCTTCTATGACATCTTCCAGACTTCGTCTGATATATTTCATCACCTCATTCTCCCGCTTTGTCAACAAATTCCTATTTGGAATCAGACGGGATTTCCACCCATTTGCTGTTCTTCGAAATCGTACTGTTGGTGTCCACGTAAACGAAGTATTTCTTTTCGTCTTGCATATAAAACAGTTGGCCTTTCGAAGCGGTCTGCCCGTAAAGACTGTTCTTCGATTCTCCCGTTTTTACATTTTCCACATCGATATGAACCAAGTCTTCCTGAGTTTTTTCAGAAGGTGGTCCTTGTTTTAATTCTTTGGAGGCGGTTCCTCTCAGAATATAGTACTCGGTCCGGTTGTCGTTCTGATATTTGTACAATGTGTGTGGCTGTAAATATTGCTTTTCACTACTCTGCTGTGGATAGTCCGTTCCTTTCTCTGCAAAAAACTGTTTCGTACTATCTGCGGTAACGGTTCCCCCGCTTGCTTCTCCGGCATCTCCGCCTGTCGTTCCACCGGAATTTCCGTCCGAAGCAGCTCCGCCGTCAAAATGAAGAATGGACATCTCTCCTGCTGCATCATACTCCACCCAGGCAGTCCCTCCTTTGGAAGGTACCCCATCAGTTTTGCCGAAAATGCTCTGCAGATTATTTCCCATGTTCTCATCGTTCCATCTGCTGTTCTGCTGTTTCAGCGGGATCGCTCCATACAGCGTTTTCCCATTGACGTTCTGCCCGGTTGCGATAGCTTCTGTCATCACCTGTGCATACTGAGCGCGGATATTCGCAGCATCCGTTGCTTCCCGGCTCCTTTCAAGCTGTGATGTAAAAATCGGAATGCTAATTGCTACAAGTACTCCAATGATAGCCACCACAATCAAAAGCTCTGCCAGCGTAAATCCACTCTCGCTTTGTTTCTCTTTCATCCTCTTACTACTCTCCTGCAGGATCGCCTTCCTCTCCTGTCGTCTCCGGCGATGTCTCCATCTCAGGATCGGATTCACTGGTCAAATCGCTCAACTCGGACATGTCGTCCTCCGTATTCTGAGCCGGCAAAGTTCCCGATGCGTCCGCTGTTTGATCCGTTGACGCGCCCTGATTCTCCGCTGTCATTCCATCTGTATCATCGCCGGTCGCTGCACTCGATGTGTCAGCCGCTGATGCATCCGAATCCGAATCCGTCTCCGTTGTTTCATTCGTAACATCGTTGGTCACCTGCTCTTCTCCGTCCAGAATGGCTCCATTTTCATCCACACGGAGCGTTCCGTCCTTGGCCTTTTCGACGGTATCATCGTCCGGCACCCAGACCGCAGAAAGCGTCATATCTTCTGTCACGGTAATCACGGCATCCGGTGCAAAATGATACGACTTGGTTCCCATCTCCAGCTGGTATATCGCCTTCGGCACCTCCGTTTCTTCACTGTCTCCGGCACCGGCCGCTGCATTCTCCGTATTCTGCGCATCCGCATCCTCTGCCTCTGCGCTTCCATCCGACACCTTGGTGACCTTCGTCACGATATCCGAAACCGTGGTTTTCTCCGTGGAAGCCGTCAGCTCCGACGGTGCCGTGATGAGCCAGCCGAGAAGCTTCCAGCCCTTGCGGACCGGCACAAGCTCCGCCAGATCCAGAGTTTCCTCTTCTTCGCCCAGCTCCAGCTGAACTTCATGGCGAGCCTCTTCCGGAATCGTGTCCTGCCCGTAAGCGTTTTCTGTTCCGGTTATCGCCGCTTCATCCGCATTTTCCGTGTTTCCATCGTCTGATGCTGCCATAACGGCTGCATCAGCTGACAGGGAACGCACCACATCCTCCGGGAAAACAGCCATACTGCCTGCAGCCAGCGTAATTGTATGTGTCGCCGCAGAATTTCCGTCCGTCAGCTTCCAGTCACCGTAGTTCATGATCGTGGACCCACACGGGAAGGGATAATTCGTACTCTTCAGCTCTGCCTGATAAGCCGTTGTCTTGCCAGCTCCCGCTGCATTACCCAGACCATCATCACATTTTTTCTTCAACTCTTCACCGGAAACATAAGTGATTCCCGACGCACTTGCAGTAGAATAGGTTCCTGAATATCCATCGTCCGCAGAGAGCTTCATTGTATAACAACTATCGTAGGAGCCCGCGCCAGAAGAGCTGTCTATACTGCCAAACGGAACGTAGTTCGTTCCATTCAGCTCCAGTTTCCACATCGCCGCATAGGAATTCCTGATCACAGCATTAGTGGATGAATCATTCGCTTTCTGATTGTTGACAACAAAGCCTGCCGCCTGGTTATCTGCTCCAGAGCCAGCCTGCTTGCAGGATTCTTCTCCCAAGCTATGCGACCGGTCAATCGTCCCAGTGTTCGTCAGCACAAAGCCAGAAAGCATCGTTCCCAGATTTTCTTCACAAGCGATCTTTGTATTCGCATAGCTTCCTGTAATGGTACCGGCATTTGTCAGCGCAAAGCCTGCCACATTCTTCAGTCCGCCAACCTGTCCGGTAACACTGCAGTTCTCGATCTCCGCGCCCTTTCCGTTGTTTCCGACAAAACCTGCCACTTCATTAACATCAGCGCTTCCGGAAGAACTGCCAATCTTCATATCAGAATAACTGCTGGTTCCATATACCTGGCAATTTGAAATCTTTGCCTGTCCGCCACTATTGTTTCCCTGTGTATAAATGGAGTTCTCTCCTACAAATCCGTTTCCCCGAATATTGCAATCTGAAACAAAGCAATTCTTGATTGTTGCATTCCCAAAAACACTGATTTGTTTCTGACTATCGCTATTCTTAAACCAACCATTTTGATTTGCTTGCTGTCTCTGTTGAACAATCTCTTCTGGAACTTTTTGTTGATTTTCTTTGTTCCAACGCTCATTCAATAAATACACATACTCCGTACGTGTTTCCGGTACGTTATTGATAACTGTTGCCTGATTGTATTTCACAAACCCAGCATGACCAATGCCATTATCGCTCACGCAGTTCTGTACACATGAATCAGTAATACTCCCCCCTATATTTTTCCATACAATGCCTGCTCCCGATATTTTAGAATTTGTAATTATGCAATTCTGTATTGAGCCTATTTCCGCATTCGTGTCCTCTAAATAGTGAATCGTGATCTCATACCGATACGCATTTTTGTACTCATTTCCTAAATGCAGGTTTTCAACATATGTTCCCCATGCTCCCTCCTGAGGTTCATAGATTTCCTTCTTTAAGGCATCTTTCGAAGCATTTCCATTCTGGTAAACCAGACCTGCACTTCCGAGCTTAGAATTCTGAACGGTAATATCTGAAATACTTCCGTAGTTGTACTCTACAAATTCTTTCTGTCCGCCATGTGCAATATCTCCACTTGTTTCCGATGTAGTTGCCAACCCATCCAGTTTAGCCTGATCAATCACCAACGAACAGATTTTTCCAGTGGAAGCTATCTGTTTAGCAAAATCATACCTAAGTTCCTGTAGCATGACAGATCGGTTATCGTACTTTTTCCCGACATAGGTCCCATCTATTCGGGCAAAGCTAATATTTGCTCCACCTACATTGATGTCGAGATCCTGGCGAATCTTCAGATGGTTCTCATAGCTCTCACTTGATGTACTTAAATAGCTATAGCGCCTGGTTTTCTGGTCAAACTCTTTCTTCAGAGTTTTGGCATCTGCAACATTTTCTTTTTTATTCCAAATACCTGCATCCCAATCAGACAATGCCTGAAGTTGACGAAGAGAACGAATCCGATAATCGTAATCGGGATCTTCATCCTTCGTTGTGACAAAAGATATTCCACTTCTATTCGATGTTCCCTGCGACACCACATTTGGTTTCTTCACTGTGTCCGCAAAAAACGGCTGGAATGAAAATTTTGCCATTGGAATCGCTCCTTTAGTCGAATAAACAGAGATTCCGATTCCTTCACTCTCCTGTGTCAATGTCCTCCATGCGGCAAAATTCTTCGTAGCATCTGCATAGTTCAAATACTGTTCTGGCTGGAAGATATAGATCTTATCTGTATTCTTTTTCTTCAAACCCTGCAAATTCTCCAGAGCTTTTAAAAGCTCTGTATCAGAAGACGCAACAGGTTTGAAAACCTGCGTATTTGCATTATTAACCGGAGATGAAACAATCCCACCGTTGTCTGCGCGTCCGAAGGTGCTCCAGGAACTGTTAGTTCCAGCGATCAAAATATAGCCATCGTCTTCAGCTCTCTGATCTGCTGCAACCACCAAACCGTGTTGCACGTTATCCCCGGAAGTTGCTAATTCTGTGTAGGACTCCCCATCTTCCGTAGCATACCCATGGAAATAGTATTCTCCATTCACCTTCTCATAGTAAAGCAAAGTGTATCTGTCCGGTTCCTCATGAGACCAGTCGCCATATGCGGTCATTCCAGCAGGCATCGGGTAAGGGTAAATTTTGTGGTCATTATCATCATTCATGTACCGATAATAGCCAACTGTCGTCTCTGCCTGATCATTCTGACCTTCCAGGTTCAAATCACAAAGCTGCTGATAGGTCAATCCACTTGCATGAGTGGAATAATCAACAAGTTCTTCATTCTCCACAGAAAGTACATAATCTGTCAGGTAATAATTGTTCTGGATGGTTTGGCTGCTGCTTTTTATTTCATAGAACGGATACCATTCGTCTGCATGTACATTCCAAAAAGCCTCATAGCATCCATTTACCGCACCATCATGGATCTGTCTTACAAAGCCACTTGCCTTTTTTGCATTTTTAATTACACCCAGCGCATGACAATTCGTGAGCTTGGTACTGGTATTAAATATTTCTGATGCAAATCCTCCAACATTTCCACCAGCATCAATCAGCACATTCGCATAACAGTTTTCTACCGTCAGATCAGATTGGGCCTTCCCAATAAATCCCGATACATCAGCAGCTCCATAAACTGTTCCTGCGACATAGCAACTCTGAATTATCTGATTTCCTACTGTTTGCTCCTGCACAAATCCAGCTACCGGATCTATACTCCTTGTTTCTCCCGGTGCAATTCCAATTGAAACATAATCATAAGTTCCATTAGAATTTCCATACGGTCGATAATTTGAAACTGTGTCCTTAGAATATAAAAATGGATCCGCATATATGCCACAATTTGTTATAGATCCTCCATTTGATTGAATAAAACCATTCTTCCATATGATTGCATTAACAATTGTGCAGTTATTAACTTTTGCCTGATTGGTTGAACTATTGATAAATCCGTTTCCATAAATATCTGCGTTAATGATATGGCAGTCTTCTATAGTACCATCTGATAACAACTCCACGAATCCAGCACTTGTCGCCTGATCGTAATTTTCTCCCTTGGCAAAGCAAGCATCTGTAATGGTAATCGTATGAACTTTCGCAGCCCCCAACTCGATTTTTTGAATGAAATACGGTGCCTTTATATCTGTAATCTGTAAATCACAAAGCTCTCCATACACCGTAGTAACCAATTCCGCACGAAGTCCGTCGAGAACATAAAAATCCTTATCATTCTCCGCATTCGGGCGCAACTTACTTCTGTATGTTGCATTCGCCCACCCAATTTGTTTCAGTGTCGGCGATTGATATGCTCCATCTGTTGCAGGTTGTCCATTTTGAGTAAATGTTACTTTTAAATGATTAAATGTGATATCCAGTTGTTGTTCAATCACTCGACTCACATTGGACTGTACCAAATATCCTGTATTCGGAAGTGCATTCTCGAATGCAAAGAAGTATTGCATCTGATCTGCACTCCGAATCACTGCCTGTGGTTCACCTTCTTTCGTTGCCGTCGACACCGATTGAATCTGCCCCATTTCTGCCGGTTTTAGAGCATCTGCAAAAAAAGGAACATATGTAAATGCTGCCTCTGATTTTCCCCAGGTGTTATTTTCTTCCTTCTTTCGGATTGTCAAAAGACCGCCAAATTGATTTTGCCCATACGGTGTAAATAATTCGTTTATATCAGTTTTTAAGTCCTCCATTGTAAGGCTCACATTATACGCCGTATATCCAGAAAAGCCTGCTGCCTTCTGCAGCGGATACTTTAAAAGGCTCGTGATTTCTTTCCGGATCTGTCCATACTCTTCAATATTCCCTTTGTTCGGCGGAGACACACAGATCGTTTTTCCCTTTTCTACTCCATCTTTTACAATCAAAAGATATCCACTCTCGGATACATAATGCTCTTTTGCAGTAACAAATGCTGCCTTACTATGAATTTCCTTATACGTCGCGCTCTTGGCATCTTCTCCGCTCTCCAACACATATCCATGGTAATAGAAGGTCGGATCCAGTTTGTTTGTCGTTCCGTCCCAGATTCGCTCATAGTAAATCAGGCCATAGGCTCCTTCCGCAGAAGCTTCCTCCTTCGGAATTTCCCAATCGCCGATCTGAGCGAATTTGTTCGTGTCATCTTCCGCATTCTGTTTCCGCATGCCGGTATCCGGATCGCAGACAGGCCGTGCAATTGCCGTGGTTGCGGTCTTGAAGGGATACTTGGTTGCAGCAAGCGCGGTGTCGAAATAATAGGACTTCTGGGCGGTATCTACTCTCTTCTTCAGTGCGCAGTTATCGTCATAGTAATCCGCACCCGCAAGGACGTTCTCCGCAATGGTAATGTCAGAGGTTCTGCCGCCCAACGTACCGACAGCATCAGAGGAAATTCCATTCATTCCCTTCAGATAATAGTTTCCCGATCCTTTAATGCCTCCCAGCTTTCCTGCATAGGTTCCATAATTCGGGGTAGCGGTTCCCGCTGTGCTGCCCGAAGTGCCGCCCGCTGTACTGCCTGTTGTGCCACCGGTGGCAGTTCCGACAGAGGTTCCGTTCTGTGCCCCCTTCGCATAGACGCGTCCCGTGCAATAGGTGTTGTTTGCAGTGAGCGTGGTTGTCCCGGCATCGCCGACAAGGCCGCCTGCCGCTGCTCCCGTGGATCCTGAAGAATAGGGGACTGCAACGGAGCTTGTGGAATAGGAGTTCTCGATTTTCAAACTTCCTGTAGTTCCATTAAATTTCCCGAGAAGACCGCCTGCTGCACCGCTTCCGGAGGCAAGATATACGTTATAGCGTCCCTGGCCTTCCTCTGCATTCACGTAGTAGCGTGCCTGCTTGGCGGAAGCATCCGGCTTCTCCTCATCCGGATCGGACGCATTGGTCGTACGGCCGCCGGAATAGCTGTTTGTGATCGTTACATTTCCGAAGGCACTGCCAATGAGGCCGCCAGCTCCATCTGTGCTGCTGGAGCCGCCGACATTTCCGCCATTTCCTTCTGATCTGATATACAGCGAGGCTGCGCTGCTCGTAATTGTGGTATTCGAAGCCTTGGTGTCTCCGATCAAACCGCCTGCTGAGCTGCCGGCCTTCACCTGGTCTGCCGTTCCCGAGCCCGAAACCGCATCCTCTGTGATTGTAAGCGTTGTTACAGAAGCAGACGCAGTGCCAAGGAGGCCTCCTGCTGTTCCATTCTCAGCAGTTACACGGATCCCATACGGTTTTTCCGTTCCATTGGCCTCCTGCCCTGCTTCTCCGTAGTCCTGTTTGTTTTCCTTTGTCGTAAGGATATTGATCTTATTCAGGGACAGCTCGCCTGCTGACACATTTCCAACTGCGCCGCCTGCTGCCGTTTTGCCGGTAACATCCAGGGAATTGGCAGAAAGACTGACTCCTTCCAGTTCTGCCTTTTTACCGCCGGAAATCGCACCGACAAGACCGCCTGCTACTCCGCCTTCCGTCCCCATCTCCATGCGGCTCGCCGTGAAATCAAGCTGCTTCACAAGAGCATTTTCTCCGCCGGAAATCCTTCCGATGAGACCGCCGGAAGCCTGTGCGTTCTCCTGACCTTTGTCCGACTTCAGAGAAAGCGTTCCCTCAATGCAGACATGGCTTTTTCTGTCTTCCTCTGACTGCTTGATGTTATCCAGTGTCACAGTTCCGCTCTTGATTTCACCAAGAAGGACAGCGGTGGTCTCCCCCTCTATGCCAAGATGTGCCGTAACCTTCTTTCCATCGGCAGATGCAGTTTTAACGACGGTACGGATGGATACGTTGGATATTTCAAGGCTTCCCGTTGTGCTGCCTGACTGCTTCGCATCCACACTGCCGATCAGTGCAGAGGCGATTCCTTTTTCCGCGTAAACACGGCATCCCTGCATTCCTGCTGCCACATTCCGGCCTGCAGGAAGCGTTACACTCTGATTGGCTCCTCCCTCATACCAGCGAACTGCGATGTTTTCAACGCTGCCGCCTTTTGCCTTCGCAAGCAAAACAGCCGCTGCCGGAGTCTCATCCGCTCCGCTTCCATCTGCGTTTTCTCCTGTCACCACGGAGGAAACGTCCGCAATCAGGAGATCGGAAACAGTAAGTCCATCCGCCGCTTCGTTGATCAGAGCCGCATTTTGCTTTCCTTCAAAGCGGAAGGCCGCCAGAATATGATTGTTTCCTTCAAAGGACTTGATCGCAGTATTAGTGATGCCATAGCAGGAGCCCTTTGTAATCAGATTTTCCCCCTCTCCTGCCGGAGTCGGTGCAGAATTCCCGGAAGAATTGGCTGCGTTCTCCGTTCCGGAAGCAGAATAAGGATATACCCGAAGATTCTCTTTGGTTATGGCGGCAGCATCCTTGGCACCGCCTGCGTTGTATCCGTACTCGCTCTTCATTCCGGTTGCAGAAGCAATTGCCGGGATGAAGGCTGTCACCTTTTCATTCGCAGCCTCTCCCTTCTCCGCCTCTGCATCCTCATCCCAGAACAGATTGCGCACCACAGACACCGTGTCCACGGTCGTATCCTTTACGATCTCTGCAAAGTCAACGCCGGAAACCTCCGAAGACAGATTCTCCAGGTGTCTTGGATTGGACACCGTAACCATGGTCTTCGAAGCTGGGATGCCGGAGAGATTCTTTTCTGTTTTCACCGAATTGAACAGGCTGTTTACTGTGACCGTCTGGGATACATCCTCACCGGCTTTGTCACTGGTAAGCGTGACCGTGATCCGGATGTCCTCGCCGGGAATAAACTCCGGGAAGAGGTCCGCAAAATGACCGTCCTTCCGGACAATACTGTCCAGAACAATGGCATAGTACTCCGCATTTACCGGCTGCTTCTGCTGCGCAGAGGCTCCGGAAGACGGGATGACGACATCAAAGGTCTCCGCGCTTTTTTCCGCAAGCACCGCGCTGCTGAATGCATCCGTCTGAGAGGAAGAGCTCGAAGGATCCACTTCCTTTACCGCCTTTTTCCCGCTGGTCACGCCCTCAAACGTAAGCTTCAGCTTCGTCTGAAAATTCTGTGCCCCCTCTTTGGAGGATACCGGCCGGTAATAGTTCTTGTCCACGACATACAGAACCAGAGATTCTGCGTTGCGCACGGCAACCGAGGGAGCATACAGATTCCCCGGGCTGTTCAGCTCTCCCAGCGCACCGCCGTAATAGCCGATAATGGTGCGTTTTCCATCCACCTTATAATCTCTTCTTGCATCCGGGTCCGTGCGGCTCACCGCCTGCGCGTCCGCTGCTGTAATTGCATGATCGGAATCGGTGTAAAATACGCCGAACACCGTTCCACTCGCCGCATCATATTCGACGTAAAAATGATGTCCGCGAAGCGTCTCATCGATGGAACCCTCCGGGAGGATAAGCGCCTCGGCTCCATTCTTTACCGCTGTACTTTCCGTTGTAAAATAATAAAATTTCCGGCTAGCTGCGTCCGCATCGGATACCTTGTCGTAGTCCGAAGGCTTATAGGACATCACCGTTCCGCGGCTTCCCTCCTGCCCTTCGGCCGCTGTTTTCTCCAGAAAGCTGCTCCACTGCCCGCTGGCCCTTGCTGCTGTCAGATGATTCTGCGCCGCAATGAAAATTTCCTGCGCGGTTTCGTCCATTTCCATGCGTTTTAAATTTCGCTGGTGAGCAATCACCGCAACGAAGCCAAATCCGCACAGGATCACAATGATTGCCACCGTGATCAGCATTTCCGCCATCGTAAATCCATTGCTGTTCTTGTGATATCTTCTCATCTGACACTCCATGATGTGAATTTCAGTTTGTTATGCACGCAGACGGTAGCTTCCTCCACCACCTGATCGTCTTTTTTGCCATTTTTTATCTGGATCTTTAACGTAAAATAGCCGCCGTCCCCTTTCGACTGCGGCTTTGTCACAGAAAGTGACTCGATATAGGCATACAGCCCCCGTGTCTGTACTTTGTCCGGCAAAAGAGGGATCGATCCCCCCTCATTGTCCTTCGGTACAACCTGGATTCCCTTCTGAGCTTCCGTACCGGTATTTCCGCCAGAGGCTCCCATCTCGGAGGCTCCATTCTCAGAAGCTCCACTTCCGGAGGTCCCGTTTCCATAACTTCCGTTTTGGTACTGCATCCGGTAGCCGCGGCTTTCTACGTAGAAAAAGGCAGTCGATTCAGCCAGGTTTCCGTCCCGAATCAGGGCTGCTTCCGTCTGGCTGCTTCCCGAGGACTGCAGCGCATCGCAAGAGCTCACCGAGGACAAGTCCTCCGTAACCGCACTGACAGTCGTTGCAAGAAGCGTCTGTGCGTCTGCGCGCAGGCTGATTCTCTGGTAAACATTCTTCGCCGCAACAATGCCGCCTGCCATTGCCATCGTGATGAGTCCGATCAGAACAACCGTCATCAAGGTTTCCGACAGGGTGAAGCCCTCTTCGCTATGAATTTTGTCCCGCAGTCTGCGGGGGATTCGTTGTCTCTGCATTGCCTTATCCTGCTTACGCCTGAGTTGTTATTCTGCTTCCGAATTGTTGCCCTGCTTCTGGATTGTTATCCTGCCTTATACCGATAGGTGATCCTCACATTCCTGTCACCGGATTTCAGGATGGTCGCAGTCACCGGTTCGGATGCTATGATACCGGTCCCGCTCATATGTAAGGTTCCTTCAACCGGCACCGGCGTCGCAATACTGCTCTCTCCATCCGGATCATTTTTCGGAATGGAAGATGACCCTCCAGATTCCAGATAATTTCTCTGATCCAGGTAGACGTTATAGGCCTTTTCTGATTTCTCAACGATTCGGGTTGCCGCTGTCGTCATGCCGGCCAGCATCAGTGCCGCAAGCGCGACAATCAGCATCGCCGCAAGAGCTTCGCCAATGGACTCGCCCCGCTCACTCCGTAATTTCTCCAACATCGATTTCTATCCCTCCGTCAGCCACTCTATTTTGCAGGTAATCCGCCTCTGATTATGAGCAGTACCAGGTTCCGGATCGCCATTCTTCCCACCGGCAGGGTTTTCCGGAAGTACGGATTCATAATCCACCGTGATCTGCGGATAGAGCAGAAAGCTGTCTGTCATTACATAAGCATTTGCTGTACCTGCAGAAGAAGTTCCTTCTCCGCTCTGTGCAGAGGCCGCGGCCTGCAGCTCCACCAGAATGGAGAAATCCGGTCTCATGGTAAAGGTCGCGGTAACCGGAACGAAGCCTGCTGCATCTCCCGCCTCCGTTGTCAGTTTGTCAAAGGTTAATGTTTTCGTTTGCGGCGTCGCCGTTCCTGACGGTGTCCAGCCGACAACCTGTGTCCAGTCGACAACCTTTTCTCCCACGCTCTTGTCGCCGGAATTATCCCCGGAAATGGAGGACTGTGTACTGTTCTCATTCCAGGTGGCTTGTACTTCGGACCAGTACTGTGTGTACAGGTTTTCCGCCATCTGAAGCTTCATCTGATTCAGAGAAGCAATCTGCGCGGTCCCCGGATTCAGGATTTTCGTCGGGCTGCTGTCCGAGTCGACATCACTGACATTCTCATAGAAGCTCCGCTTCATCGGATCGGTTTCGGAATCCTCCGGATCCGACAGCATGGCATCCTCGATCAGACTCCTCGCCGATTCCAGTGCGTAACGCTGGTTGTCGGCAGAGGTTATTCCGCTCATCCGTCCCGCCGAGCTCATAGCGGCTGCAATGATGATCGAGCCAACCACGGCGCACACAATGAAGAAGAGCAGAGCCGCCGCAAGGGATGCTCCGCTTTCTGACCTGATCTTATTCCTGATCTTCTCTTTGCTCTTCCTGTTCACTGCTTCCGCGCCTTCTGCTTTCTTATCCGTTTCCGTTGTCGGCGTCTTCCTGGTTCGTTTCTGCCGTGATCGGTTTTCTTATCCGTTGTCAGCATCCAGGAAATTGATTCCATCCTGCGATTCAGCGCCATATAACGTTTCGAAGAAAGTAACGGTGAAGCTCACCTGTACCGGTCCGTTCGCAAGGTTGCTGTCCTCGTCCCGGCTGCTTCCGGAGGGATTCATCGAAATGTCACCGATCAGGCATCGGTACTCGCAATGATACAGATCGTTCAGCATCTGTCTTGCTTTCTCATAGCTTGCTGCCGAAAAGGTTGCGGATACCTCCCGCCGAACCGTGGTATCCCCTTCTACCGCCTGGGGTGCCGCAAAATTAAAATCAAAGGTCTCCGCCTCTGCGAAGATGTTGTTAAGCGCAATGATTTCCTGCTTCTGGTTGTTGTAGGTCGCAACCATTCCGGTTGCGGCATTTTTCCCGGATTCAATTTCCTGCTCCATGCTCTTCATGGATGCCAGTTTTGCCTGATAAATCGTAAGCTGCGTCTCCAGCAGGCTTGTGTCATACTGGCTTCTTGCCTCGATCACGCCCTTGTACACAAACTGAAAATAAAACAGCCCGATCAGCGCCGCGGTCAGGATGAGGAGAATGATTTCCTCGGATTTTTTCAGATTTCTCATTCTTCATTTTCCTCCACGTTTGTCTGTGCCAGATCCGATGCCGCTCCCTGTGCCACATTCTCCATTGCCTGCGTAAGCGGATTCACGATGTTCTCATCGGCTGTCTCTGCAGAAGGCTCCGCCCCCTCCGGCGACTTGAAATAGATGGTCAGTGTGGAAATGACCTTCTCCGGCTTGCCGCTCTCCGCATTCTGATTCAGGTTCTGATCCTTGGTGGCAGCAGTGGAAACAAAGGCATAGGTCACGATATCACTTGCCTCCAGATCCCGCACGACCTCTGAGACACTGGCAAGCTTGGCAGAATTGATGGTCAGCGTAGCCACATTTTCGGAAAGGCTGAAGTTAAGAAGTGCTCCCTTTTTCAGGAGCTCGTCCTCGATCAGATCCAGCATTGCCATCCGGTCCTGCATGGCAAGCTCATCAGCACTCAGATATCCGTTTCCATAGTGTGAATACTCGACGCGAAAATCCTCGTAATTCTCCACAGACGCCTCTGCCTCTGCGACCTGCTGCTCCATCTGGTGATAATTGCTCTCCAGGCGGCTCATCTCATCAAGCTTTCCCTGCACGCAGAATTTGCTGAACAGCGCAACTCCCACCATAAATACAGCGAAAATTGCGATCTCCGCCACATTTTTCCCGGTATGCTTCTCTTCGATAAATAGATTAATGGAATTCTTTACGGGAACCTTCGCGGGCGCGCTTGCCTTCCCTGCTTTCGTTTGTGTCTTCTTACCCATGTCTGTTGTCCTTCATGTGGGATCTGTCCGTTCCGGATATCCCGGTCTGCTCTGAACTGCATCACCGGCAAGGTACCATCCGTTCGGACATTTTATTCCAGAACCGCTCCGTACCCCTGCAGCATCATCAAAAGCTCATTCCCTGCCCCTGCAGTTCCCGACGACTCCTCCAGAAGATCGGTCAGCGGGCGAATCGGAAGCTCTGTCATCGATTGAATCCGCTCCAGGAATGCAGAATCCACCTCACGGCCATAGTAATAAATGGCATCAATGGTATTGCGCGGATTGTTGTAATTGTAGAAATTCATGACTCGCATTACTTCCGTTGCGACCGACTGCAGAAGATCCGAAACCTGCTCCTGTTCCAGGACATGATTCTGGTTCTGATCAAGCATGAGCTGAGCGATGTGAATATCTACGCCTTCATTCTGGGCAATGACTTCGCAGATCTGCTTCTCGGTGATTCCAAGATTTCTGGTAATCTCATAGGCTCCGTTGGAAAAGAAATGCAGACGATCCCTGCTATATTCCAGACTGAGAACCGCATAATCCTTCCGCTTCTCTTCCGTAGCTGCTATGGATCCGGAGGACGCTGCGTTTAAGGGAGCCATTCCGTTTGCGGGGGCAGCTGCATTCCCGGGAGTCATTCCGTTTGCAGAGGCAGCTGCATTCCCGGGAGTCGTTCCATTTGCGGAGGCAGCTGCATTCCCGGGAGTCGCGCTTACAGCATCGGCAGGCTGCATCCCGTTTGCTCTCGCTTCTTCTGCTGCTCTGGCGGAAAGCTCCTCCACAGAGAGACCGTTTCGCTTCCGATCCCTGAGATGCTGTTTCTTCTCTCTGGCTTCGCTCCGATTCTCCCTCTTCTCCTCTTCGCTCCGGCTTTTCTCCTGTGCTGCCAGGCGTTTCCGGTAGGCAGCAGGATTTTCCGAAGGAAGCACAATCTCCTGGATCGCCAGAACATCCGGCACAAGCTTGCAGAGACGAAGCCCTGCCCGCTTGCACATTTCTTTATACTGTTCCACCTGGCGCTTCGAGAGAGCCGCAATCAGAAGCTCCATGCTCTTCTCATCCACGGAAAGCACCAAATAATCAAAAACATACTGATCCGTATCATCCTGCAGATAGTCATGAAATTCATACGGAAGATTGATCTGCAGCTGCGCCGCCGTCATCTTCGGAAGCTTCACCCGGCGAATATAATATGTCTCTGACGGAAGCGCAAAAGCGACATCCTTCACGCGGATTTTATTCCTGCGCACCGTGTCGCGAAGATAATCCGAAAGCGCATGAAAGGCCGCAATTCTCCCGCCCATCACTATGTTGTCCGGCATAACCTCAAGACAGGTTTTCAGCACCTTGCCGTCCTTCATGACAACCAGCTTCAAAAAGCGGTCTTCTATATCGATTCCCAGGTATTTTTTGCCCATATCTGACAGGATCTCCAGCGTATTCGCTCCACAGCTCAAATTTCATAGAACACTTGATAAAAGTTAATCCAAAATATTTTATCATAAATACCGTTCAAATTAAGTTACTGTTCGCCACTTATATCATATTTTTCGAATTTTTTCCCGATTTTCTCCGGCTCTCGCAGGAGCAGTGGCATAAAGAGACACATCAATTCGCCACCAGGCTCTGAAATCTGCAGTGTATGTATCCCTGAGAGAGATTTTTCGTCGGCAGAGATGAAATTTGCAAAGAAAAATCATCCCTGCGAGAGATTTTTCATCGGCAGGGATGAAATTCGCGAGGAA
>ERZ1026772.893-NODE-893-length-18582-cov-82.634803_pt1 | contig 18582 bp, 15 predicted proteins | sample MGYA00380124_ERZ1026772 | MGnify/ENA primary metagenome ERZ1026772 (study PRJEB33269, sample SAMEA4719760) | human gut metagenome | biome: human-associated habitat; feature: organic feature; material: feces | place: Cameroon | collected 2013-10 ...
TTATGCGGTATTCTAGCTTTATTACTTTTATCAACTGTCAAAGATGGGAATATACTATTTTTTGAATATTGTATATGAATTTTGTGTGAAATTTTTAAAAAATATTAAAATAACATAATTACCCATAATTTATATATTATAATTAAAGGACAGGCCGACATAGTATAGTGGTAATACGCATCCATGGTAAGGATGAATCCCGTGTTCAATTCACGGTGTCGGCACCATCAAAAACTAACAGGAACATCCTTATCATGGATGTTTTTATTTCTTTTTAAGATCTCCAAGAATTAATTCTAAATCTTCTTCAGTTGTGCTTACATTCTCTAATTTATTATTATCGATAGCTGCCAACATGTTATTTTCCTTATTCAAAAGAACGTTATAAATCTTATCATCAAAATTATAATTCCTTCCTTTATATAAGAAATCTAATTCTAAGTAGTGATACTGTGTGTATTGATTTTGACTTAAACCCAATCTATGTATTCTATCTTTAGATTGTAATAAATGGACTAAGTTATAACTATATTCGAAATAAATAGCATCATGGCAAATATCATGTAAGGACACTGATTCAGCTAGTGTATGCGGATTAGTTACCAAAACATCAAACTCACCGTTTTTAAAACATTTTAATATTTGTTCTCTGGTTTGAGAATCAATCGTTCCATTAATGAATGTTGATTTGATACCAATTGATTTTAGCTTTGAATCGATATCATAAATCGAATCATTAAATATACACCAAACAATCACTCTCTTTTTTTCATCAACTATATTTTTACACAATCTAATTACTTCTTGTTTTTTTGACGTTATATCTATTGAATCAATAATATCTTTTGCTTCGTTTGAATAATCTACATATTCTAAATCATTAGTATTTTCGTCTTCTACAAGCATATCATCAAATTCACTAAAGTTTATAGATTGAAGGAGCATCTTTGGATTAGATTCAACTTGAAGCAAACGTAAAAACAATAATAAAGCATTCTTTTTATATTTATCATAAACTATTTCTAGAAGAGCATTTTCATTGTTTGTTGCTTTTTGAATATAAAATTTATCTTCGTTTGCATCTGGAACTTCCAATTGTTTTTTATTTGTTCTACAGAAGAAAGGAAAAATTTTATTATTTATTTGTTCAACATCAAAATTTGACGGATTCTTTAGAGTATTAATAGAAAACCCAAAAAAATCTCTATAATCAAATGGATACAATATATTTAAATTATTGTATAAATCGATGTACCCGTTTGGTATTGGCGTACCGGTCATTGTTATTACATAATTAGAGTATCTAGCAACTTCCAAACACGCAGTAGCTCTAACGCCGCCAGATGCTTTCTTAACTTTGTGCACTTCATCAAAAACCAACAAAGTGTTCTCTTTAACGAATTTTTGTAAACATTTTGTTAGTTTAGGAACAATTTCATAATTCACTAAAATTAAATTGGTATTATTATTGCAGTATTCAATTTCTCTTTCTTTATTATCTACGCTAGCGTCCTCAAGATCTTGAATGTCCAAAACTTGCAATTGTTGTTTATCTCCAAAACATTTAACAAATTCATCTTTCCAAGACATAAACGAATTCTTTGGACCTATGACAAGTAACCTTTTCGCTATATTATTCGCTCTTAAATAAGAATATAAGCCATAAACAGAAGCGGTCTTCCCAGATCCTGGAACACTAAAATTACTAGATCTTTTCATTGCATACATAAAGAAAGAATCCCACATTTGTTTCTCTCTTAAAGGTCTAGCCATCTCTTTATTTACTATTTCTTTATATGCTTCAAAAGTTTCAAAAACTTCAGAATCATGGTTCTTAATAGAAGCACCTAGTCTATATCTTTTATCGATATTTAAATTTTTATCATCTATATATCGAAGTAGTCTTTTTGTTATTTGAACATCTATACCAATACTTTCTAAATTATTCTTAAACGCGTCATAAGCTTTATTAATTTCTCTAGGAGAACTAGCATTTTTAAGAAAAAACATTAGTTTATTTTCAGAAGCAATAAATCTTTGTAAATAAACCTTATAATAAGCTAAGAATTTAGGTGAAGAGATATCAACATTTTGTTTGTAAATTACAGCCTCATCTTCTTTTAAATCAAAAATTAATGAATTCTCATTCAAAAATGTTTTTTCAATAATGACCTTCCCTTTATTGAAAGTCAAAATTTTCTTTTTAAGAATCTCTGGAATGTCAACTACGTCAATATCCTCGGTTTCATTTTTCCATAATGAATCAAATTTATCATTTTGTATATTTATCTTTTCATTATCAAACGCTGAAGCTAACCAACTACAAGTGAGTTCAAAAGATTCATAATTTAATCGCAAAGCGGCTTCGGTTTCATTGTTAGACCCTCTCATGCAAATTCTATTATGAAATTCATCTTCAAATATTGCATATTTATCATGAAAAATTCCTTTTTTTACAAAAGCGATTTTTACATCTATAACACCAGTAGCAATATAATATGCCAAATTAGAAATATTCTTTTCTTCTTCTAGAGATACATTATCATCAAATTTTATTAACAAATCATTTAAGATTTCATCTCTTAAAGAATATCCTTTTTTCAATTCTAAAAAATCTTCTTCAGCAATCTCTTCAGAGATTATTAAATAATATTTTGCAGAATTGCTTTTTAAATTTTCTAAACCTTGAGAATATCTTGATAAGGCCTTCGCTGAAAAATAAGCACTCACCCTTTTGATAATTGATGATTCACCCATCACGGGAATATAAAAATCATCAACGATGTCAGTAGAATAACTATCGTAAAAAGGTTTCCATTGATATTTACTTAGCATTTGTCTCTTTCTTTAGTTTGTCAATTATTTGAGTTAATTCGTCTAAATACGATAAAAACTTATGCATGTCTTCTTCATTTAATTTGTTTAATAAATCAATATTAATAAATTTCAAATCATCACGTGCTTTAATCACTTGTTGAACTGATGCATCCTTAAGTTCTTCTAATTTAGATTTTTGTTCAGCTTTATCAATTGATTTAATTACTTCATCTTTTAATTCTTCATTAGCATGTAAATTCGATATTACATTTTTATTATTGGTATCCAAAACAATATCTTGAACTTTTAGTCCTATGTTTTGTTGTTCTTCAATAAATGTTTCTAGTTGAGTTGGATGAGCAACTATTTTATTAACCCTTCTTACAACACGTGTTAAATCTCCACCCTTTTGTACAGCAAGAATGTTAAAGACAGCATTTTTTATATCATCAATTTTATCATCTGGTGTTTTCTTCAATATCTTGACAAGTTCCATTAAAGGGCCATCCAAGTTTAAATCTCTTGCAATATAGAATTTTTCATGTTCGTTTATATAATCTAAAAATTCAACCATTAAATTTGCTTCAGCAATTTTATCATTGACCGAGCTTCTCTTAGCATTAGTTGACTTAATGTATTCATCTATTGATATTAACTTTTCTTTAACGACGTCATTGTAAAGGCCAACTAATTTGTCAATTGGATCGTAATCAACCTTTTGTTCTTCTCCGTGTTGAATCATTAATTCAAGTAATTTGATTTGTTTTTTGTTAATGTTAATGTCTTTTTTTAAAATAATGGCTTCAAAATAATTGAATCTTATTGGATCCGTTTTATGAAGTTGACGCAAACATGTAAATCTTCTATTACCATCAATAACCCTTCCGTCATTAAGAACAACGCCAGGAATTCTTTGCTCTGTCCTTTCGATATTATCTTTAGTTTCTTTAATACTGCCAGAATTAGAACGCACAATGAAATCTTCGATTAAGTCATTAAATTCTTCTTTATTGTCTGGCAACTCATTACCCTCGGATGTATATTTATTAATCTGAGTAGCTATGCGGTCATTTTGATCATTATAAAATAACAAAGACAAGTCTATTTTAAAAACTTGATATTGTTCCGTTTTACCATCAATTGTGATTTTGTAAGTTCCGGGCGTTAAAATAACAGAGTCGCTATTGCCTACTTTATCAAGCAAATTCATTTTCTATTTCCTCCAAAAATTGTTCATAATCAATAAATGCTTTTTCTAAAACTTCGTTATAATACAATCTACTTTTTTTCATTTCTGTCGCTATCTCTTCAAACGAACATTTTATCGAGTATTTATTTTCTAAGTAATCTAGCATATCATATACCGTCATAGCTCCATTTGCATATACGATTTCTTCAACAAAATCTGTTTTTGTAAATACACTATCTGTCTTCTTAAATATTATATTATTATTAAAGCTACAATTCTTTACCTTTTTAGAATGTCTAAATAAGGAAATATAGAATAAATCGTTAAAGCCAATACTATATATCACCTCTTTTAAGCCTTTATTAATTAAATAATTAATGGTAAAGTATTCCTCTTCCGAAACCAAGTCTAGAATCTCTTTAACATAATTGATTAAATATTCTTTAGTAATGCCATCTGTTTCTCTTAAACGATTAATACTAATAAAACCAGTTCTATCAAATTGAAACAAATCCATGCTGTCAATTGCAAGGTGGAGTCTTTCAGTGAACAGCGATAACTCCTTCATTCTAGGATTTACTTTGTTGAAATCAAATATGTCATTTTCATACAATATGTAATCGAAATATTCATATGCATAATTCCATTTTTTCGATAATAAATAGTTGGCAAACAAAGTATAGCCAAAACAGTCGACATATAATTTAGATAAATACTTATTATCAAACCCATAAGTTTCAACTATCTCTTTATACTCATCAAGAAAATAAAATTCTTTTGTGAGTATATTTTTCATTGCTTCAATTTCTTCTTCAGTAGGAACTTCTACATTTATTTTTAGATAGCCATCGTGTATAAACTGACTAAATTCCGCTTGTGTATATGCTAGTAATGAATTTTCTTTAAATCCATATTCTGCGGACATATACCCGATAAATTCATCAACACTAACAGGGGACAATTGGTATATATTATCAGATATCAATGAATATTTATCAATTTCTCCAAATTGTAATAAGGGCATTCTTAAAAAAGTTATTTCAAAATCGTTGTAACCATACTTGCTGAAACCAATTTTAAGAATATTGTGCAATTCATATTCATTTCTAATATCTTGTTCATTTAAATATTCTTGGTATGCGCTAAAAAAGATTTTTGTAGTAATAACCGTATTTTTGTACGCTTTTAAATCTATTTTTGCTATCAATTCATTAAAAAAATCTTCATCAATTTCAAAATATCTAAATCCTAATCTATATGAATTAATTACATTGAACTCTGGTGCTCTACCAGTAATATACCTTTCATCGACATTGATTAGCTTTTCGTCATCTATTCCATGGGAAATTAGAAATTCTTGATATGTAAATAATAATTCTTCCGGTTTAAAATACCCATCGATATTTTTAGCAACATAAGAAAAAATTGCTCTTCTATCTTTATCAATTCTTACACCGTTATCAATAATCGTAGATCTTGATAAAATCTCATTCTTCTTCTCATCAGTAATTACATTTTCTGTTACTAATTCATCTAATGAAGGAATAATGTTTCCCTTTTTATATTTAAGCTTAAGATAGTTATATTCGTAGTCTTCACATTCAAAATAATCTATAAAATCTTCTTTTGAAAAATCATATTTCTCATATATTTTTTTGTATCTATCTTCTTTTACTGAAGGAGTTTCTTTTAACAATTTAGAAAATATTTGTCTTGCTCTTTCTCTAGTTATGTTGTTTTCGATACCAATCTCATCTAAAGTTTTCCCAAATAGTCTTGCCTTAAAAATTTCTCGTTTTGTGTCTATTTCTATTTTTTCTGCGTATTCCATTAAAGTGAGTTTATGCAGTTTAACCCCTAATGAACAATATTCGATTCTAGATTCTTTTGCCATTGAGGTAACTATATTTTGAACCTCATCTAATTTTAATCCAGTTAATGTAGATACGAACATAATTCCACATCCATCTGGATATTTTTGTAAAACATCCAATACCTTTAAACTATTGTTATAATACCCAAGCATACCATTTGGTGCAGAATCATTAATGGTCGATATTTTAAAAGATGGATTAAAATCATTCGCTAAATTATCTATTGCGTTTTTGATATCTAATGCTTTCTTTTCACCAGTATTAAAGAAATTCATTAAATCTTTTAAGCTAAAACCACAAAGTTTGTTAAATGATATTTGCCTTTGTTTAATAATATCTATATAACGCTCTGATACGCCATAAATATATAGTGCGGAAAAAGGAACACAATAATCTTCATAATTATCAATTTGTTCTGTAAGTCTTTTTACATTATCATATAGCGATGGTTTTGAACCAAAAATTGTTTTAAAGAAAAAATAATCTTCATCTTTAATTTTTTCTAAAGTATAGCTAGCCTCGTACAATAAATAGTTTTGTCTGATGCTCAAGCCATAATCAGAAAGTTTCCAAATGCCAATTTTATTTTTAAAAATTATATCTTTGTTCTCCAATTCCTTGTTTTTTAATTCCACAACAAAAGAATCAATATCTATTTGCTCCATAATATAAGAATTATTTAACCAAAAGCATTGATTAGTCATGTATTCACCATTCGGAAGCTCGTTAGCATCTCTTTCGATATTGCCAACGGTATAACCATTATTTAATTTATATGCAGCTTGTTGTGCTTTAGGTCGTATATGAATTATTTTAGTATCTGCCTTGCTTGGAAGATTGTTTCTTACAACAAACCCTTTTTCCGTTTTTTCAACTTCAAATTTGACTCCATCGGAGATTATACCTTTTATATCTTGCCATTCTTTTCTCACAATATTGTTTAAATCATGAAAAGGCATATTCCATAATTTGGCACCGGCAAGAACGTAGTTATTATCAATCATTTTATATACTACAAATAAGAATCTATTTGTCGAAAAATAGTTATAAATATCACTTTCTTCCCAGCTCTCGTTAATTAATTCTTTAAATTTAAATGTAGATAAGGAAATGCTCTCTTTGATTTTATTGTTTTCATCGAATCTTAATGCTCTGATCGAAACATTAGACTTTCTTAATTCATTAAATTGACTGTTTCCTAATATTTTTGTAGTCAAATCATACCATTGAGATTTAGAATTATCATATTTAACACTGAATATATCACATAATTTTACATCAGTTTTTCCGATAAATTTTTTTATTCTATTTAAAACAGATTCCTCAAAATGTTCAAAATCAATTTCACTTTTTTGTATTTTTGGGGCATATTCATTTTCACCAATTAATTCAAAATAATAAGAACTAATATAAGATTCTTTTAAACATAATTGCTTTTTTCTGGTTGGAATATGATTACCATAAAACTGTGTTTCGTATTCACTTCCATTTGTTATTCTATTGTTACACACTCCTAGGTAAAATGAAGAACTTTCATTTAATTCGTGAGCTTTACCACCTTTAATAGTATCAACAATGTTAGCATAATCGCTTTTAAAAATCGCGATATCTTCAGGTGATGGAGATAATAAGAAAACATTTATAAATATATTGTTTAGAAAATTCTCTTTTTCTTCATAAACAACCAACATTATTGGTTTGGAAAACCATTTATTATACTCTTCTTCAAAGTTATCAAAGGCTGGTCTTGAAAAGTCTATATTGCTTAAAATATATTTATCTAATTTATCATTATCGATTTTCATTGGTTTGACTCTTAACATATCAGCTTTATAATCTTTATCAAACCACATAAACATAGCATTAACAACATAGTCGACAAGCAAATCAAAATTGATATCATTTTGGTCATCATAACCGATGCCTATATTTATGTCTAACTTGGATATGATATCTTTAAAAGATTGGCCTTTGAATCGAGTCATTACATTTAAAATATGTTTGTAATTGATTTTTGATAAATTTCCACCCATATCCATATTCTACCAGTTATTATCACCACAAACAAAAAACAAAGCATTTTTCCTATAATCTAGCTATTTTTTCACCCATTCTAGTTACCAAAGGCACAACTAAGGCATTACCCATGCAAAAGTATCTAATACGCTTTGGCATTCCAGTATTTGTCCAATCATCTGGAAATCCATTTAATCTTTCACACTCTATTGGGGTTAAAAACCTTAGCCGATTATCATCCATAATAATATGTGTTGATCTATTCACCGTCGATTCTGATGTAAGCATAGTTCTAGCTGGGGAATTTAAATCATCAAAAGGAGACATACTACCTTCAGAATAATAATAGATATCACCATTAGGTTTAACTCTTTTTACCTTTTTTGAACCTCTCAAATATGTCATTTTTGCTACTTGTTCTTCATTTAGAAAGAAAGATTCGTCAATATTCCCTCTTTCGATAATGTCTCCTAATAATATAGGTTCAATCTTATTTGCTTCTACTTTTATAGATACACCTTTTTTATTAATACAAATGCCTCCATTTTTAAAGTCGCCAACGAAATTGTCAGATAAATCTTTCAAATCTACATATTTATTTAAATCAAATTTAAATACACTGTTTGGATTGGCTAAGTGACACTCAAAAACATCGGAAAAGAATCCTCTATTCAAAACGATTTCTTGTTTGTTAGCTCTATAAATGCTTTTATAAAAATCAGTTTTTTTATGGTAAGCAAAAATGAATGTTCGGCGTCTTTTTTGTGCACATCCATAATCTCCAGCATTAATAACTCGCCATTCTACCGCATACCCCAGTTCATTGAGAGTCGATAATATTATTGCAAAATCTCTACCTCTTTGATTTGCAGGCGATTTTAACAACCTATCTACATTTTCTAATAGAATATATTTTGGTCTTCTATTTTCCACTATGTCTCTAATGTCCCACCAAAGCACTCCTTTTTTCCCTTCTATTCCTTTTGCAGTAGTCAAAGAATGGGCAACTGAATAATCTTGACAAGGAAATCCACCTACCAGCAAATCATGTTCAGGACAATCGTTTTTTACCAAATTAATATCTTCATTAACGCAAGAGTTGAAATGAGAATTATAACATTCATAGGCCCATTGTACCTTTTTTCCAGGTTCCCATTGGTTTGCCCATACAGTTAAAAAAGAATCAGAAGCCGCTTCTAATCCTACTCTAAACCCACCAACACCAGCAAATAATTCAACAACCCTAATAGTCATGGCTCCATTATATCAATTTCATTTTTATAGATCAATTTTTGTTACATATCATATCATATTTTTTAGTCTAATTTATCCATAAAGTTTTGATGGTTTTTCAAACAAAGCCACAAAAAAACTCAAGTTTTACCTTGAGTTTTAAGTTTAATTATTCACCCTTTTCTAGAGCTAATGTTCTAGTAGTTAAATCGCAAACTTCTGTTGGACCATAGTATTGAATAGCACCTGGATAAGTATAAGCAGTTTCCTTAGCCCATGCATCTCTATGTGCTTCGAAGTACTTGAATGGTTTGCCTTCAAGTTCAACTAGAGCCTTCTTAATAACTGGCTTATCTTCACCGTGTCTTCTTTCCATGTTCATCATCTTAGTGATAGGCATACCACCAGCTACCCATTCTTCAGCAGGTTTAGATAAGTTAGAAACCTTTGATAAGTAACCGTTGTATCCGTATTGGATTAACATAAATGCGTTATAACCTAAAGAATAGCAGTAGTCAGCATCGAAGTTAGAAGGGAATGCACATCTACCTTCATAACCGAAGAAGTGATGAAGAGGACTATACTTACCCTTGTAAGTTCCAGCAGCCTTTCTTTCATCTAACTTAGCCTTAACAAGAGCTGAGAATAACTTTTCAGATTCAATTAATGAAACTTGAACGTTACCATGTGGGTCTCTTTCTAAGAATAATTGTTGTTGGATGTTTTCAGGAAGAATCTTAAATACGTTCATTGCATCAGCACTTAGACCGTTTTCAATGAAAGCATACTTTTCTTTCCAAGAATTTAAAGCGTTGAAAGCTTCAGCCTTTTCACCAGCAAGTAATTCGTTGATTTCCTTGATTAATGCAGAGAATTCAGGAACAAATTCAACAACACCTTCAGGGATAATAACAACACCGAAGTTCATACCATTATTAGCACGGACATTTACAGAATCTGCAATATAGTCAGCGATTGAAGATAAAGACATCTTCTTAGCAGCAACTTCTTCAGAAATTAAACATACGTTAGGTTGAGTTTCTAAAGCACATTCAAGAGCAACGTGAGATGCACTTCTACCCATAACCTTAATGAAATGCCAATACTTCTTAGCACTATTAGCATCTCTTTCGATATTACCAATTAATTCAGAATAAGTCTTAGTAGCAGTATCGAAACCGAAAGAACATTCGATATCTTCGTTCTTTAAGTCACCATCGATAGTCTTTGGACAACCGATAACTTGAACACCTGTTTCATGAGCTGCAAAGTATTCAGCTAAAACAGCAGCGTTAGTGTTTGAATCATCACCACCGATAATAACGATAGCAGTGATACCGTGTTTCTTACAAACTTCAGCAGCAACCTTGAATTGTTCCTCGGTTTCTAACTTAGTTCTACCAGAACCGATGATATCGAAACCGCCAGTGTTTCTGAATTGGTTGATGTATTCATCATCAAATACTAAATAATCGTCATCAATTAAGCCACTTGGACCATTCTTGAAACCATATAATTCATTTTCAGCATTAGTAGCCTTTAAAGCATCATATAAACCACAAACAACATTGTGACCACCAGGTGCTTGACCACCTGATAAGATAACACCTACAACTTGTTTCTTAGCAACACTAGTATTAGCACCCTTTTCGAAAGTGATTTCCTTCTTACCATAAGTATTAGGGAATAAAGCCTTAATCTTTTCTTGATCAGCTACTGAACAAGTTTCTTCTCCCTCTTTTACACAAATTTCATTGATACCATGTCTTAACATACCTGGTAACTTTGGACTATAGTCTAGTCTAAATTTTTGAAGTGGTGAAATATTCATCTTTTCTTTTTCTCCTTTAAATACCTAACTATTTTATCATTCATTAGAGTTTAATGAACAACATCCTATCTTTCTTATTAATATCCTTAAATACTTCGACATATGCATCCTTGAAATATTCATGAGCCAAAGCTGTTAATCTTTCTCTTTGGTCATAGCCAATCTCAAAGAACATCATACCGTTTTCTTTCATTATCTTAGAAGCGTTTTCAAATATAATGCGATAGAATCTTAAACCATCCTCACCGCCAAACAAGGCAACATGAGGTTCATAATCCTTAACACTTGGATCTAATATTTCATCTTGTTTAATATATGGCGGATTAGAAACTAATATATCTAACTTAATATTGTTTTCAATATATGGATCTAACATAGAACCTTGTAAAAATCTGATATCAGCATCATTATTCTTAGCATTTAGTTTAGCTACTTCTAATGCTTCAAAAGAAATATCACTAGCGCAAACATTTAGATTGTCTTCTTCTTTCTTTAGTGCAATCGCAATAGCACCACTGCCAGTTCCAACATCTGCTAAATCAATCTTTTGGCCCTTATAATATTCATCATATTTAGATAAGATAAGACCTACTAATTCTTCTGTCTCAAAACGAGGAATTAAAACATTCTTATTAACAGTCATCTTATATCCATAGAAGTATGAATAACCCAGTACATAGTTTAAAGGTTCATTTAAGCATAGCTTTTCAACGCCCTTAATAAATAGTTTCTCAACTTCCTTATCAGCCTCAAGGTCCTTGTCCATATATAGGTCAATTCCCTTGTCGTTACACAATTCAAAAAGAAAAGCCCTTAATGTTTCCTTATCATTAAAGACTTTCTTATATTCGTTTAATAAATCATTATAACTGCTCATTTAAAAGCTTTTCCTGTTCTTCATTCTTGATAAGCGCATTAACAATATCATCAAGCTTGCCTTCCATGATTCTATCTAATTGGTTAATAGTCAAGCCAATTCTATGATCAGTAACTCTATTTTGTGGATAGTTATAAGTTCTAATCTTTTCACTACGATCACCAGTACCAATCTTACTCTTACGAGCCTCACCAGCTTCCTTCTCTTTTTGTTCCTTATAGAAATTATAAACACGAGCTTTAATAATTCTTAAAGCTGTTTCTTTGTTCGCTAATTGGTTACGACCATCTTGACAGTTAACTGTAATACCAGTTGGAGTATGGACAATTCTAACAGCACTATCAGTCTTATTAATATGCTGACCACCGGCACCACTTGCACGGTGTGTTTCGATTTCTAAATCGCTATCTGGAATTTCAACGTCTTCATCTTCTACATCAGGTAACACGAAAACAGTTGCAGTTGATGTATGAACTCTACCTTGTGTTTCAGTCTTAGGAACTCTTTGTACACGGTGAGCACCTGATTCAAATTTAAAGTGTCTATATGCATCTTGTCCTTTAACTGAAAAGCTAATTAGGGCATAACCACCTGCTTCAGATTCACTAACTTCCATTACTTCAGTCTTGAAGCCCATGTTAGCAGCATAGTAGTTGTACATTCTATATAAGTCGCCTGCGAAAATATTACCTTCATCGCCACCAGCAGCGCCTCTGATTTCAACTAAGCAATCATATGCGTCCTCTGGGTCTCTTGGAAGTAATAATTCATCAATATGAGCATTTAATTTTTCTAATTTTTCAGATGCCTCATCATATTCCATTTGAGCCATCTCTTTAAGCTCAGGATCGCTATCATTTAGCATTTCCTTAGCACCTTCAATATCACTATTTAATTTCTTATATTCTTGATAAGCGTCATAGGCACCTTTTAGAGTAGCTTGTTCCTTAGAAAGCTTAGTAAAAGCTTTGACGTTAGAAACTACATCATCCTTAAGCATTTCTTCGCCAATTTCTAAATAACGCTTCTCAATACTATCAAGTTTTACTATTTTAGCATCCATTAATATACCTCTGGCTCGGGTTTACCGACAACCTCATGACATTTACGGCATCTTGCTTCATAACTCTCAGAAGCACCAACAAGTACGATTGGATCTTTATACTTAGCTGGTTTACCATTAATAATTCTTTGAGTTCTTGTAGCAGGAGCGCCACACTTATTACATACAGCTGTAAGCTTAGTTACAAATTCAGCTTCAGCCATCAACTTAGGCATAGGACCAAAAGGTTCACCTCTGAAGTCTGTATCAAGGCCTGCAACCATTACTCTAATACCACGATTAGCTAATACGTTACATACATCCGTTATACGTTCATCAAAGAATTGTACCTCATCAATCGCAACTACTTCTGTATCTTCTTTTGTAAGTTCTAAGATCTCTTGAGACTTAGATACTACAATACTTTCTACATTAGAACCTGCATGAGAAACAACTTTTGTGTTTGAATAACGATTATCAATAACCGGCTTAAAAACCTGAATCTTCTTATTGGCAAATTCCAATACTTTAACCCTTCTAATTAATTCCTCTGTTTTACCTGCGAACATACAGCCAGAGATAGTTTCTAACCAACCATCGGCATATCTTTGATACATATTGATAAACTCCTTTACCTTCCTATATTATGCCACAAAAAAGTAAGGTTTTAACCTTACTATTTTGTACCGTATTTCTTATTGAACTTTTCAATTCTACCAGCAGCTGCTGTAAATCTTTGTCTACCTGTATAGAATGGATGACACTTTGAACATGTATCTACCTTAATTGTGTCGCCCTTAACAGTTGAGCTTGATTCGAATTCAGCACCACAGCCTGCACATACTACCTTAACCTTATGGTAGTCTGGATGAATACCTTCTCTCATTTCTTTCCTCCTCCACGCCTAAGGCCTTGTAGACCTTAAGAAAGTTCGCTAATACATGATATCACGATTATTCCCTAATTCAAAGGGTTTTTAGTTGCATCATAGCCAAAATACTTATTAGAAAGCTCGCTTAAACTGCCATCTTCTCTTAATTCTTCAATAATCTTATCAACTTCTTCAATTAAAGTCTTGCTGTAGTCACCCTTGCAAGAGGCAACAACTGTTTTTTCAGGCTCCGTTTCATCTACAATCTTGATGCCTGCATTATCGCCCTTTTCTCTAATATAATCATTAAATACTGATAAAGAATTAATTGTACAATCTGCGTCACCTCTTTGAAGTAATTGAATAGTATCCGCAAAAGTAGTTATATACTTTGTAGTTGCACCATATTCTTCACCCATTTGTGCATAACTAGAACCTGGTGAATTAGTATTGACCTTACCCTTAATATCCTCAAAAGACTTAATATCATCATTACTTTCTAAGACAATTAGAACTGTTTGATCATATAGATAAGGTGTTGAGAAATTAAAAGATTGTGCTCTTTCTTCAGAATAAGTAATACCATTAATACCTAAGTCAAAAGAACCTGATTGAACACCAGCCAAGATTGAATCCCAGTCAGTTTCCTTATATTCAACCTTAACACCTAACTTATCCGCAATCATCTTGCCAAGTTCAACATCAAAGCCAACTAATTCATTAGTTTCTTCATCATGGTAAGTATAAGGAGACCAGTCGCCTTCAGTTGCAACAATTAGAGTTCCTCTTTCCTTAATTACACTTAATAAATCTTTATTATCGTTTACTTCTTGTTTACCACAAGCTGTTAAACTTAATAATATAACTAACAACACAATAATCTTTTTCATTTAAAGTCTCCTTCCACATTATTTATAAAACGTTTAATACGTTCATTTTTTTGATTATTAAAGAACGAATCAGTATCGCTATCACAAATCACTTCACCCTTATCTAAGAAAATAATACGATTAGATACATTACGGGCAAAAGCCATCTCATGAGTAACTACTACCATTGTTACTTTTTCCTTAGCTAAGTCTTTCATAACCCCTAATACTTCATTAGTTAATTCAGGATCTAGAGAACTTGTTGGTTCATCAAAGTAAATAACTTCCGGTTTATAAGCCAAAGCACGGGCAATCGATACACGTTGTTGCTGACCGCCTGATAAAGAGATTGGATAATAATCTAACTTATCTCCCATACCAACTTTATTTAAGGCATCAACAGCTATTTCCCTGGCTATTTTCTTATCCATCTTTCTAACAGCAACCAAGCCTTCCATGACATTCTCTAATGCAGTCTTATTTAAAAATAAGTTATAGTTTTGAAACACAAAACCAGTTTTCATACGCAAGTTAGCTATATCACTCTTTTTCATATTAGCTAAATCATACTCTTTATCATCAAAGACTAAAGTGCCCTTATCAGATTCTGTTAAAAAATTTATACAACGTAAGATAGTTGTCTTACCACCACCTGAAGATCCAAGTATAGCGATCACATCACCATTATTTATCTTAAAGTTAATACCTTTTAAAACTTCATTATCACCAAAAGATTTATGAAGATCTTTTACTTCAATCATCTTACACCTCCATAGAAGTTTAAACGCTTCTCAATTTTCTTTTGTGCAATAGATACAATCGAACAAAACAACAAGTAAATAACTGCAGCTTCAAGATATAAGACAAATGGTTCAAATACTCTACCATTAACTATTTGAGCTTGTCTAAACATTTCCACTACCGTAATAGTTGATGCCATTGATGAGTCTTTGATTAACGCAATAAAAGAGTTCATCAAAGATGGGAAGGCAGTACGTAATGCTTGTGGTAAGATGATTCTCATCATAATTTGTAGATAATTCATGCCCACACAATAGCCTGCTTCCATTTGACCACTTGGCACAGCCTCAAGAGACGCTCGCATTGTTTCTGACATATAAGCACCTTCGTTTAATCCTAAAACTAAAATAGCACAAACGATTGGATCTAGTTTAATGCCTAAGGATGGTAGACCATAGAAGAAAATATAAAGTTGTACTAGTAATGGTGTACCTCTTACAATCCATACATAAAATCTTGATAATGGTGTTAATACCTTTATATGGGCAAATTGAATAAAGGCTACAAGTACTGATATTAAAAAAGCTAAGATAAAAGAAGCTAGGGAAACGGGTATGGTTACTTTTAGTCCTAGTTCTAGTATTTTAGGAAAAGAGTTGATAATAATATTAATTAAACGTTCATCCATTTTTAATTCCTACCTTTTATATAGGTAATTCAAATTATATTTTCTATATCCTACCTTGTCAATAGGAATTAAATAACCTAAAATTAGAGTATGTTAATATCAACAAAAGGAACAAACGCTATTAGAGCTTTAGTAGATATCGCTAAACATCAAGATGAATGTGAATACATCCCTCTTTCAGCTATTGCCACTAGATTAAATGTTTCTAGAAAATATTTAGAATGCATCATGTGCTTATTGGCAAAAAACAAGATGGTTTGTGTATGTAAGGGCAAGTTTGGTGGTTACCGTTTATGTAAAAGTCCTGAGGAATATTCTTTATTCGATATTTTAATCATTACCGAAGAAGAATTTAAGACGAGTCCTTGTCATTGTGTTGATAAGAATGGCCAATGTAAAGAAAAAAGCTCATGTACAGTATTAAATACTTGTAATGAGCTTCATGAATTAATTTGTGATTATCTTAAAAATAAGACACTTAAAGACTTGCTTTAGAAGACGAAGTTACCGTCTTTGAAGACAACAACTTCTTGTCCATCATAAGTTTCACCAATAATAGACATATCCTTGCTACCAAACATAAAGTCAACATGGTTAAGTGAATCATTACCACCTAATTTTAGTAGTTCTTCACTACTAATTTTTTCACCATCTTTAACAGTAGTTGGATAACATGCACCTAATGCTAAGTGACAAGATGCATTTTCATCAAATAATGTGTCATAGAATAAGATGCCACTATTTGAAATAGGACTATCATAAGAGATTAAAGCTACTTCGCCTAATGACTTAGAACCTTCATCAGTATCTAAGATAGTCTTTAATACATCTTCATTATCTGCTGCCTTATAGTCTACAACCTTGCCATCTTTAAATGTTAATTCAAAAGAAGAGATTAATTTGCCTCCATATGATAAAGGTTTAGTAGAACATACTCTACCATCAATGTGGTAACAATCAGGCATGGTGAATACTTCTTCAGTTGGAATATTAGCGTTAAATGGCACCTTATACATACCACTAGCTACTTCTTCTCCACCTTGCCAGATATGATTTTTAATTAAACCAACAGTTAAATCAGTACCTAAACTATTCTTAAAATGTAATGACTTAAAGTTATATTCATTTAATAATGCACAGTGTTTTGCCAACTCATCATCATGTATCTTCCAGTTATTAACTGTTTCACCTACTTTAACACGAGATGTCATTAAAATAGCTTCCCACAACGCATTCATAGCTTCTTCATCACTTAATTCAGGGAATACCTTTTTAGCCCAATTAAGTTCAGGATAAGCAACAATTGTCCATTGTCCTACTGAATTCATGAAGTAGTATTGATAGTCAGCTAAAGCCTTCATACGAGCCATTCTAGAGGCCTTGATTTTCTCTTGGTCTAAGCCCTTTAATAAGTCTGGATCACTACCGATAATAGCGATACGACAGTATCCTTCTTCAATTAAACTTGCTGTCTTTTCAACTTGCCACTTAGGAAATTTTTCTAAGTTTTCTAAAGACATATAAGTGTAGTCTAATAAGCTTTTAGCGTCATCATAATAATCGAAAGAAACCTTAGCAGCACCACATTTATAAGCTACTTCGCCGCATTTTCTAGCCAACTTATAAGCTTCAACAGGAGCACTGATTACTACTGTTTGGCCTTCTTGTACATTAACACCAGTTTTTACTGCTAAAGCAGCATATTCTTCTAAAATATCTTCTCTAATTTCAAACATACACACTCTCCTAAATCATATATAAGTATATCGCAAGCCACTGTAAGACACTACCCGCAAGTACAAATACATGGAAAATTGAGTGCATATATTTAACTTTCTTACCTAGCCAATAAAGAATGGCACCTAGAGAATAAGAAATACCGCCTGCTAATATTAAATAAAAAGCATTTAATGATGCATTAGCAATTAAGGGTCTTACAAAGAATAACACACACCATCCTGATAATAAATGACAGAATACTGATAGTTTTGAATATTTATCTACATCAATAGCGGTAAAGACGATACCTACAACATTTACCGCAAAGGCACAAGTAAATAAAATCCAACCATAGATACCCTTAACGCCTAATAAAGCAACTGCAGTAATACTACCAAGTACTAATAAATAAACATCACAGTGGTCGATAACTCTTAAGACCATCTTACCCTTTAGTCTTGGAGATAGACCATGGTAGATACATGAAATGATATATGTAATAAACATAAAGGTTCCATATACTGCCAAAACCACAAAACATAGTGCCGTATTTTTATCATGAGCCGCTTTTACTATCATCATAACTAGGGCAACGATTGAAAAGATTGCACCTAGGCCATGGGTTATTGCGTTTGTGATTTCTTCACCTAATGTATAATTTGGAATTCTAACTTTCTTAGCCATAAAATATAACCTCCCTACATTGAAATTGTATATGACAATTTAATGATATTTTTATCAAAAAACCCTTTTTGGTCAAATTTGGCTAATCAAATTTTCTGGGGGTTTGTAACTTGGGGGTTTAAACTGGGGGA
>ERZ1026772.897-NODE-897-length-18535-cov-76.856115_pt1 | contig 18535 bp, 15 predicted proteins | sample MGYA00380124_ERZ1026772 | MGnify/ENA primary metagenome ERZ1026772 (study PRJEB33269, sample SAMEA4719760) | human gut metagenome | biome: human-associated habitat; feature: organic feature; material: feces | place: Cameroon | collected 2013-10 ...
GGATTTGTGAAGTGAGTGAATATGTCAGGCCAGCACCGTTGGGCGACAATAATGGGCGAAAGTGTCGCCCGGTAGTGCCGATGAACATCGTTGGGCAACGATAATGGGCTTAAATGTTGCCGGGGAGTGCGGCTTGAAGGGAGGTGGTGAAGAGTCGAGGCTTTTGAGTGAGGGAGGGATTTGTGAAGTGAGTGAATATGTCAGGCCAGCACCGTTGGGCGACAATAATGGCCGGAAAGTGTCGCCCGGTAGTGCCAAGGAGTACCGTTGGGCAACGATAATGGGCGAAAGTGTCGCCCGGGAGTGCCTGGGAGTACCGTTGGGCGACGATAATAGGCTTAAATGTCGCCCGGTAGTGCCAAGGAGTACCGTTGGGCAACGATAATGGGCGAAAGTGTCGCCCGGGAGTGCCGATGAACACCGTTGGGCGACGATAATAGGCTTATATGTTGCCGGAGAGTGCCGGCTTGAGGCGATGTGGGAGATGGAAAATAGTGGGTTCATAGGAGTGAAAAGCGTCGCCTATGAGTGCGGCTTTAGGATCTAATGTGGGGATAATGTCAATGATTGACTTGTCGGAAGATAGTAAACTTGTTGGAAGATAATAACGAAGATAATAACTTAGTAGTGACAACATAGGAATAATGAAAAATAATTTAGAGGAGTTAGCGGGAACGGTGGTAAATAAAGCTGCTGGGGAAATGGAAGCAACAGCGGCTGTAGAAACATCAGAATCATCAGAGCCAGCAGTAGATACAACAGCAACAACTGCAGCAACAACTGCAGCAACTGCAACCGCAGCAGCGACAACAACAGCAGAAACATCAGCAACATCAGCAGCGGCAACATTAGCAACGGCGGCGGCAACAGATTATTACTCAGATGGTAAGCACTATAACTCGTTTGTGGGGTACTATCGTCGGAGGTATGGCGAGAGGGTGCAGAAGCTGGTGCTTGACGCGGGGTTCTCTTGCCCTAACAGGGACGGAACGGTCGGTTGGGGAGGGTGCTCCTACTGTGACAACGCGGCTTTTCATCCGGGGTATAGCACTCCGGGGAAGGCGCTGCTGGCTCAGATCGAAGAGGGGATAGAGTTCCAGAGAGTCCGGTATCCACGGGTCAGGCATTATTTGGGATATTTTCAGGCATATTCAAACACCTATGGGACTCTGGAGCGGCTTCGGAGGGCTTATGAGGAGGTGCTTAGCCATCCGGAGGTGGTGGGAATCGTGATTGGGACGCGGCCGGATTGTGTGGATGAGGAGAAGCTGGACTACCTTAGCGGACTTGCGGGCGGACGCGTGCTTAAGGGGTGGCGCAGGACTTTTGGCGGAAGTGGCATAGATGGCGGGTGGGCCAATGAAAGAAGCGCTGATAGCGGAAGTGGAGCCAATGGCTGGCGGGCCGATGACAGAAGTACCAATGACAGAAGTACCGATGACAGAAGTACCAATGACAGAAGTACCAACAGCATAAGTACCAACAGCATAAGTACCAACAGCATAAGTACCAACAGCATAAGTACCAACAGCATAAGTGCCAACAGCATAAGTGCCAACAGCAGAAGTACCAGCAACGGAAGCATCGATGACAGAAGTACCAACAACGGAAGCGCCGACGGCGGGCTGCCGGAGGGGAAGACCATCGACGCGCCGATCGTTGTCGTGGAATATGGCATCGAGTCCTGCTACGACGCCACGCTTCGGAGGATCAACCGCGGCCACGACTTCGAGTGCGCGCGAAGGGCGGTGGAAATGACTGCGGAAAGGGGACTCGACACGGGGGCGCACTTCATCCTCGGGCTCCCGGGCGAGACTAGGGAAATGCTTCTGGACCAGTGCGATGCCATCTCATCGCTGCCGCTCCGTTCCGTCAAGTTCCACCAACTTCAGATCGTCAAAGGCACGGCGATGGAAAAGGAATATGCCGCCGATCCGTCGGCGTTCTACCGGCCTGGGCTTGATGAATATCTCGACTTCGTGATCGACATCCTCGAACGTTTGAGACCCGACCTCTACATCGAGCGGGTGGCCGGAGAAGTGCCGCCAAGGTTCGTGAACGACACTCCTTGGGGGCTTGTCCGCAACTTTGAGATCCTCCGCATGCTGGACAGGCGCATGGAGGAGCGCGGCGCGCGGCAGGGCCGGCTGTTTCCGAAATAAGTAGACATTGAAAAAATGATCACTAAGGTCTGCCGGCGATGAAAGATATTCATGGATGATGAAGGAATATGTCCTCTTGCGGCGATGAGAGATATTCATGGATGATGAAGGAATATGTCCCCCTGGGACGGTGAAAGATATTCATTGGGATGAAAGAATATTTCCCCTTATGACGATGAGAGAGATTCCTTCGGCGGGCGAAAGGAAGCGGGACTACTTACGGGCTACTTATTTTTTAACGCTTACTAACAGCAACTATTGCGTGAAAATTCTTATATTTGTCAAATTTATTTGATTACAATGGCGAAGTTTGTAAACCGAGAGATTCCTGAAGGCCTCACCTTCGATGATGTTTTACTGGTTCCGGCACATTCCGATGTACTTCCACGTGACGTTGATGTCACAACAAATTTCACGACAGACATTAGGCTCCACACTCCGATCGTGTCCGCGGCGATGGACACCGTCACGGAGGCCGATCTTGCCATCGCTATGGCAAGGGCTGGCGGTATCGGCGTGATCCACAAGAACATGCCGATCGAGAAGCAGTGCGAACAGGTCAGGCATGTGAAAAGGGCGGAGAACGGCATGATCTATGACCCTGTCACCATCAGCCCGGACGCGACTGTCGGCAATGCGCTGGCCATGATGAAGAAGCATCACATCGGCGGCATTCCGGTTGTTGACGGCAACGGCTTCCTTATCGGCATCGTCACGAACCGTGACCTCAGATTCCAGGAGGACATGCAGCTGCCTATCTCCCAGGTGATGACACGGGAGAATCTCGTGACCGCGCCTAAGGGCATAACCTTGTCGGAGGCCACGAGGATCCTTCAGCACAGCAAGGTCGAGAAACTTCCTGTTGTGGACGGCGACGGCAAGCTTGTCGGGCTGATCACCTACAAGGATCTGATGAAGATCAAGGACAACCCTATCGCGTCAAAGGACAGCAAGGGCCGTCTCCTGGTGGCAGCTGCCGCCGGCATCAAGTCCGACACGATCGAGAGAATCGGCATGCTCATTGACGCGGGCGCGGACGCTGTTGTCCTGGACACCGCTCACGGCCATTCCGAGGGCGTTCTGCAGATGATCCGCAAGGCCTGCGACGCCTACAAGGATTTCCAGATCATCGCCGGCAATGTCGCCACAGGAGCCGGCGCCAAGGCTCTTGCCGAAGCCGGAGTCAAGGCTGTCAAAGTCGGTATCGGCCCCGGCTCGATCTGCACGACCAGAATCATCGCCGGCATCGGCGTCCCTCAGCTGACGGCTGTCATGGAGGCCTTCTATGCCCTTAAGGGTACGGGAGTTCCTGTCATAGCCGACGGCGGCATAAGATATTCGGGAGACATCGTGAAGGCTCTTGCCGCAGGCGCCGGCACCATCATGGCAGGCTCCCTGCTTGCCGGAACGGAGGAGTCTCCGGGAGAGACCATCATCATGAACGGAAGGCGCTTCAAGTCCTATCGCGGCATGGGATCGCTTGAGGCTATGGAGCAGGGTTCCAAGGACAGGTATTTCCAGGACATGGAGGCAGACATCAAGAAGCTCGTTCCGGAAGGAATCGTGGCTCAGGTGCCTTACAAGGGAACCGTCTCCGAGGTCGTGTACCAACTTGTCGGCGGACTCCGCGCCGGTATGGGGTACTGCGGTGCCCACACGATCGCCGATCTGCGTGACGCCCAGTTTGTGCGCATCACCAACGCGGGATTCCTTGAGAGCCATCCGCACGATGTGACCATCACGAAGGAAGCCCCTAATTATTCAAGATAATCGTCAGATAGCCAGATGTTTCCAAAAAGGTTGCAAATAGTCCTGCTGGGTGTGCTGCTGGCTCTCCTGCCTTCATGCAAGGCTATCTCCTCGCTTATTCACGACGGGGAGGTGGTCGCGAAGCTGGGGGATCACAAGCTGTACCGCTCGGAACTTGATGATGTGATACCAAAGGGCACGTCGCCGGAGGACAGTGTCAATCTGGCCAACCTCTACATCAATTCATGGGTCAGGGACAAGGCCTTCATGGACATCGCGCAGCAACGTCTGTCCAAGGAGGAGAAGGATGTCTCGAAAGAGCTTGAGGCCTACCGCCAGTCGCTTCTCCGCTATCGTTACGAGCAGCGCTACGTCAATGAGAGGCTTGACACGACCGTCTCCGAGAAGCAGATAACGGACTATTACGACTCTCATAAGGAAACCTTCAAACTTGAGCGTCCGATTCTCAAGGCCCGTTTCCTGAACATTGACAAGGATTCTCCTAATCTGGCCAAGATCAAGAAGTTGATGTCTTCGGACAAGGTCGAGGACGTGGTCGCGGCGGACAGCGTGGCGTTCAACTCCGCCCGCCGCTACCACGACTATTCCGGGGAATGGATCGATGCGATCAAGCTGGCGGCGGAATTCGGAGTGGACTATGTACAGATGCTTTCCCAGCGTTCCGGACAGTTCATCCAGATCCCGGACGGGGAGGACAAAGTCTCTGTGGCTTTTATAGTTGACTATGTCAAGGCCGGCGAGATCGCTCCGGTCGAGTACTGCGAGGACAGGATCAGGGACATCATCATAAGTGGAAGAAAGCACGAGCTCCTTACCGGTTTGGAACGGGACTTGATAGAAGATGCCAAGCTTAGGGAGAATTTTGTAATATATTAGAGATGATAAAGAAAGTAGCAATCACCATCTTCGCCCTCGCGTCAGTTTGCGCGATGGCTTCGGCTCAGAAATACAAGTACGTTGACAAGACGATCGCGGTTGTCGGCAACGAGGCTGTCTTGATCTCGGACATCGAGGGTGCCGTCAAGGACAGAAGCGCCCAGGGACTGTCCTCCGACAGGAATGTCCGCTGCGAGGTGCTGGAGTCCATCCTTGAATCCAAGATATTCCTGATGCAGGCAAGGATCGACTCTCTGACGGTCAATCAGGACATGGTCGAGGGAAGCCTTTCCCAGCAGGCTGACAGAATGCTGACCTACCTTGGAGGGGAAGATAAGGTTGAGGAATATTTCGGGAAGCCTCTCTACCGCCTCCGCCAGGAATGGCGCAAGCAGTACGAGGACATGAGCCTCACCCAGCAGGCGCAGCAGGAAATCATGAGGAAGATTCCGGAGATGACCCCTTACGATGTCAAGGAATATCTTGACACGGTCGACGCGAAGAACCTTCCGATTGTCCCGATCAAGTACCAGCTCAGCCAGATCTGCATCTATCCTGACCGTGAGGCGGCCAACATGGCTGTGCGCGAGAAGCTTCTGGATCTGCGCGAGAGGATCATCAACGGAGAGAAATTCTCCACTTTGGCACGAATATATTCGGAGGACCCTGGCAGCGCCCGTAAGGGAGGTGAGCTTGGAATGGCCTCAAAGTCAATCTTCTGGCCAGTGTTCTCTGATGCGGCGATGGCTCTCAAGCCGGGTGTCATCTCGCAGATTGTCGAGACGCCGGACGGCTTCCACATCATAGAGGTCATCGAGAAGAAGGGGGACATGTTCAATGCCCGCCACATCCTGATGAAGCCTAAGTACACCGACGAGGACAGGGAAAAGGCGTTCAAGACGCTGGACAGCCTTCGTACCGAGATCAACAACAACGCCGTCACATTCCAGATGGCGGCCAACTTCTACTCACAGGATCCGGCCACCAAGACTAACGGCGGACAGATGTCGGATCCGAACACCGGCTCGGCCTATTTCGAGATTGACCAGCTTAAGCCTGAGGACTACATGGCCATCAAGGATCTGAAGGAGGGCGAGATCTCGGAACCTGTTGAGTCTACGGACAATGACGGTCGCCAGGATCAGGTCAAGGACTATGTGGTCGGCAAGACCATCTACAAGATTATCAAGGTTGACCGTATCATCCCTGCCCACACAGCGTCCTTCGACGAGGATTTCAGCCAGATCCAGGAACAGGTGCGCCTTGACAAGCAGATGAGGGCGATCGACGACTTCCTCGCCGGAAAGATCAAGGAGACTCACATCATCATCGATCCGATGTTCAGGGACTGTGAGTTCCGCCGTTCAGGCTGGGCATCAAAGTTCGCGGAAGACTGATGCTCCCGAGACGCCTGGCATATTCATTACTCCTTTTGCTGCTCACGTTCAGCCTTTCCGCCCAGACCACGGAGCGGAAGGACAGTCTTGTGCGGCTGCTCGGCTGTGATGAGTTGCAGCAGGTTGATGAATATGGCGTCCAGTACCGCAAGGCCTTGGGTCACGCGCGTTTCGAGCACAACTCGACCCTGCTGGTCTGTGACACCGCCTTGTGGAACGTCAACACGAATGTGATCAACGCCTTCGGCAATGTCCAGATCATCCAGAACAGCACGGTGCTCAGCAGCGAGAGTCTGGATTACCTGATCGACCAGAACCTCGCGCAGTTCCGAGGCTCTTTGGTGCAGCTTCGGGACAAGGACGGCAACACGCTCAGGACAAGGGATCTGGACTACAACACGAAGGACAGTGTCGCGGTTTTCCGTGGCGGAGGAGCCTTGCGTGACAAGGACGGCCAGGTCATCGAGAGTGTCGAAGGGTCTTATTTCTCCAAGCTCAGCACGTTCACGTTCACGAACAATGTCAACATGTACACGGACTCGATGTTCGTGAAGACGGATTTTCTCAGCTACGACACCGAAGCCAACCGTGCCACGTTCGGCACCGGCACCAATGCCTGGAAGGACGACAACATGCTTTCCTCCAGGGCCGGCCTCTATGAGAGGGACTTAGAGAGATTCACCTTCACCACCGACGTTCATCTTTTGACCGAGGGTCAGGAGGCCTGGGCCGACACGCTGGTCTACTACCGCGCCCGTAATGAAGTGGAGATGTTCGGTCATGCCGAGTTGTTGGACACGAGCCGTAATGTGGCCGCTGTCGCAGGCTACATGCAGTACATCGATTCCTTGTCCTATGTCAAGATGACCAGGGATCCGGCCGTCATCATGATCAGCGAGCAGGACGGAAAGAAGGACACCGTCTATGTCGGGGCTGACACATTGATCCTTCGTTCGATACCGAAGTGCGAGGTGGACTCTGTCGAGTTTGTCAGATCAGAGGCCCGATTGAAGGAGTTGAATGTTGATCCTATCACGGAGTACCGTCGCAAGGCTGCAGAGGCTGCCAAAGCCGCTGCCGAGGAGGCCCGGAAGAAGATGGAGGAGGAAGACCCGAACGCGAGGGGATCCTTTGACAGGGGAGGCGCCGCGCTGGCCGAAAGCAGAAAACCGATCCTTCCCGCCCCGTGGGATGATGATGTCATTGAATATGAACCGCCTCGCTGGTGCTGGACACCGCCGGCCACGGAGTCATGTTCTTTGCCGGTCGCCGGGCTTGTCAAAACTCCCGCCCACCCGCTCGCTCAGAACCCCGACACTTTGAAGTCGGCAAGTCTCAAGCCTCAGGCCGACACCCTTCGCACCCGGTCCAATACCCTTCGCACCCCGGCAGACACCCTTCGCGCCTCTGCCGACACCCTGAGACCTCAGTTGGACACAATGGCGTTCCAAGCTGACAGTCTTGGCTTCGCAAAAGATTCGCTGGCCATGGCGGACTCCCTTTCCATTGCCGCGAAAGACTCGCTTGACCTGACTCCGAAAGACTCCACAAAGATCAATTTCATCTACGGAATCAATAACGTCAAGGTCTTCAGAACCGACATGCAGGTAGCGTGTGACTCTCTGGCCTACACCGACCTTGACTCGTTGATACGTCTCTACAGGAAACCGTATGTCTGGAATGAAACCAAGAGGCAGTACACGGCGGACAGCATAACAGTGATTGTCAAGAACCAGTCCATCGAGCGCGCGAGCCTGATGTCAAACGCCTTCATCATCGTCCAGGAGGACTCCCTCTCGTTCGATCAGATCAGGGCGACGGAAATGATGGCCTATTTCGACAGCACTGGAACACTCCGGCGTTTCGACGCGATGGGCGGGGCGTCCGGTGTCTTCTTCATAGAGGAGAACAATTCGCTTGCGACGGTCAACAAGTTCGAGTCGAAGATGATGACGGCCATTTTGAAGGAAGGGAACATTCAGGATCTCAACTATTTCGACGCTGTCAAGAGCGATGCCTATCCTGTCGTCCAGCTAAAGAAGGACGAGAGGATTCTTAAGGGTTTCGACTGGCAGCCTGAAAAGCGTCCCAAAGGTCCGGAGGACATCACCGAGTACAAGCCGAGAGAGTCTCAAAGGTCTGTCTACGAGCAGATTCCACGTGCGAAATTCGCCGAGACCGACATTTATTTCCCTGGCTATATGAGCAGCGTCTATAAGATGCTTGCGACCCAGGATTCTCTGAAGCGCGTCCGTAAGGCGGAGAGGAAGCGGCTGGAGGAGTTGCGTAAGGCCGAGGAGGCTCGTGTGGCGGATAGTCTGCGGGTGGCAGCCGACAGTCTTGCGCTCCGGGACAGCCTTGCCAGAAAGGACAGCCTGGCTTTGAAGGACAGCCTTGCGTTGAGGGATTCCTTGGCCGCGCGTAAGGACAGCATAGCGTTGAAAGACACCCTTGCGGTTTCCGCGGATAGTGCGTCTGTAAAGAATCCGTTGGATCCGGCAGCGGCGAGGAAGGCCGCGAAAGAGGAAAGCCGCAGGAAGCGTGCGGAGGCGCGTGAGGCAAGATGGGCTGAGCTTGACGCCCGTGATGAGGCCAAGGCCAAAGTCAAGGAAGAGAAAGCCTTGAAAAGGAAACGTAAGAAGACCCTCAAGACGCTGAAAGCAATGGAGAAGCGGCGTGCCAAGGAAGATCGGATGCTGGAACGCTATCGTCTCCGCTTCGAGAAGCAGAAAGCCAGAAAAGAAGCCCGGGCCGCCAAACGCTCCGCCCGCTGATGCCCCGGCTTTGCTTTATCGTTGTCTTAGCATACCGCCCTTGGAAATAAGAGGTTTTCTTTATGCGGAGATTTGTGACAACTCATGTCCTATAGTGCGAATTTGCTCTAGAATTTGATTCAGGCGTGCGTCGGATGGCTTCTTTGCGCCACTGATGTACTGGGCGAAAAGACTTTGGGAGATACCCAGTCGGCGGGCGACGGCGGAAGCGTTCAACTCCGGATGCTCGATGAATATGTTGTAGAGTATTGTCTTATCCTTCTTTTCAAAGAAATTCGCAAAGCAAAGATCCTCGTCCAGTTCCGGCCAATGAATGCCGTTGGCGTCAGGGACATAGTTGCATCTCTGCTCTTCCGTTGCATACTTCAAACGAGGATAGTCCGCGAAACGCTCTCTCGCTTCCCTTCCATCCTCTGTCCGGATCCACACCGCCGAATCCGTCAGCCAAATCTCCTTAACTTTGATCATTTGTCACTCACTTTATTGAAGAAACGATTCCAATGCTCAGCGATCACCTCAACGTTCTCCTCAATCACAGCTTCGACCATCTTTAACTCCGGAGGCTTCAAGCCATTGTTTTCCACCAGTTTAGTAACCTTTAAAAAATAACCTGCCTCATCTTAAGGAATCTTTTCGGTCTATATCTGTTTTCTCATCAGTCATGTGCCACCGGCACACTCCTTCTTCGAAAATAGATCTATCCTCGAAAATCTTCTCCTAATCTGAGGCAGGTTATTTTTTTCACGTTACTTAACAGGAAAGATGGTAAACTTCGCATTAACATCCCCTTTCACTACATGAACATGAATAGGCCAGTGGTCATTGGCGTAGAACATAAATCTAAAGCCAAAGAAGTAAAATATGGTCGGCATCCTCAAATCTTTTTCTCAAAGACAAATATAGGTAATATTTTTATAACCTGCAAAAAAAAGAGGGTGACATTGGTCACCCTCTCCTTTATCTTTTTGATGTGTAATTTCTAGAGCAGCTTCTTGCGGAGCGCGTCGATCATGTCCACGGTCATGGTCTCCAGATCATAGGACGGTGTCCATCCCCACTCCTCGCGGGCGCAGGAGTCATCCATCTTGTCCGGCCATGAGTCGGCGATCGCCTGACGGACTGGATCGACCTCATAGCGCATCCTGAATCCAGGGATGTGTTCCTCGATCTTCTTGCGCAGGATCTCAGGATCGAAGCTCATTGACGCTATGTTGAATGAGTTGCGGTGTTTCAGCTTGGACGGGTCGGCGTTCATGATGTCCACGGCGGCCTTCAGGGCGTCAGGCATGTACATCATGTCCATGAATGTCCCGGCGGCGATAGGGCAGACAAACTCCTCACCCTTCACGGCGGCGTAGTAGATCTCCACGGCGTAGTCGGTCGTACCTCCCCCAGGCAGAGTGACATTGGAGATCAATCCCGGGAACCTCACCGAACGGGTGTCCACACCATACTTCGTGTGGTAGTAGTCGCTGAGCAGCTCGGTGGCCACCTTGGTCACGCCGTACATTGAGCGCGGCCTCTGGATCGTGTCCTGAGGCGTGTCCTGGTGTGGGGTCTCCGGACCGAACGAGCCGATGGACGATGGAGTGAACACGGCGACATTGTTCTCGCGGGCGATCTCAAGAATATTCATGAGACCGTCAATCTGGATGTGCCATGCCAGTTGCGGCTTCTTCTCCGCCACGGCGGAGAGCAGGGCTGCCAGATTGTAGATCGTGTCGATGTTGTACTTCTTCACGATTCCGAGAAGTTGCTCGCCGTTGCATACATCCGCCTCGGCGGCAGGGCCGCTTTCGAGCAGAATACCCTTAGGCTCAGCGCCTTTAATGTAACCGGCAACAACGTTGCCATCAGGACACATCTTCCTGATTTTCATTGTCAGCTCGGAGCCTATCTGGCCGGTCGAGCCTATCACAAGTACGTTTTTCATTGCAGATGGCTTGTTTTATGCTTACTTAGCTTTTGCAAATTTACATTATTTTCCAATAAGTGTTCTTATTAATGCGAAAATATAAACTAATTTCACGAAAATTGATATATTTGTCATGGCGAAAACGAAACGTTTTAAAAAATCATAAGATATGTACGGAAAATTCAAGGATCATCTGACAGCGGAACTCGCCTCCATCAAGGAAGCCGGGCTCTACAAGAACGAGAGGAACATCGCTTCTGCCCAGTCTGCGGAGATCACTCTCCAGGACGGCAGCAAAGCCCTTAACTTCTGTGCCAACAACTATCTGGGACTGGCTGATTCTCCAAGGCTCATCGAGGCCGCCAAGAAGGCAATGGACGAAAGAGGCTTCGGAATGTCCTCAGTACGTTTCATCTGCGGAACCCAGGATCTCCACAAGGAGCTGGAGGCGGCGATTTCCAATTTCTTCCACACCGAGGACACCATTCTCTACGCCTCGTGCTTCGATGCCAACGGCGGTGTGTTCGAGCCTCTTCTCACGGCAGAGGACGCGATCATCTCCGACTCTCTGAACCACGCTTCGATCATCGACGGCGTGCGTCTGTGCAAGGCTGTCCGCTACCGCTACGCCAACGCGGACATGGCCGACCTTGAGCGCTGCCTCCAGGAGGCCCAGGCCCAGAGGTTCCGCATCATCTGCACGGACGGAGTCTTCTCGATGGACGGCAACGTGGCTCCGATGGACAGGATCTGCGAGCTGGCCGAGAAATATGACGCGCTCGTGATGGTTGACGAAAGCCACTCCGCCGGAGTTGTCGGCAAGACCGGCCACGGAGTCGCCGAGCAGTATGACTGCTATGGCCGCATCGACATATTCACAGGCACTCTCGGAAAGGCATTCGGAGGCACCGTCGGCGGATTCACCACCGGCCGCAAGGAGATCATCGACATGCTCCGCCAGCGCTCCCGCCCTTACCTCTTCTCCAACTCACTGCCGCCGATGATCGTCGCCGCCGGCATCGAGATGTTCAGGATGCTGGGAGAAAGCAACGAGCTTCACGACCGCCAGCAGGAGAATGTGACCTACTTCCGCGAGAAGATGCTGGCCGCCGGCTTCGACATCAAGCCTACGCAGAGCGCGATCTGCGCGGTGATGCTCTACGACGCGCCGCTTTCCCAGAAATTCGCCGCCAAGATGGCGGAGGAAGGAATATTCGTGACCGGCTTCTACTATCCGGTGGTTCCGAAGGGTCAGGCCCGCATCCGCGTGCAGCTTTCCGCCGCCCACAAGCGCGAGCATCTTGACAAGGCCATCGCCGCCTTCATCAAGGTCGGCAAGGAGTTGGGAGTCATCAAATAGACTTTTTTGATCATTCATAAGTTCCGGTCGCCAAGCCTGTCGAAGCGTCCGGAACTTTTGATGAATAGGAATATGCCAAATCTGAGATTCTGGATGGACAACGCCCGGAAGATAGCCCTTCCCCAGAGCGCCATCCCATGCCTGACAGCTATAATCCTCTCGATCGGCCAGGACGGATTCTTCTGGCCTCTCGCGATACCGGTTTTCCTCGGAGTCTGCGCCGCACACCTGGGGATGAACCTCGCCGATGACTATTTCGACTACCTCAAAGGACTCCCTTCGGGAGAGATCCGCTCGTCCCTTGTGGCCGAAGGCTCGGTCCGCGCCCGGATGGACAAATGCCAGTACATCCTCTCCGGCGCGGCCACCGAAAAGGATCTCCGCAAGGCCATGATCCTATTCCTTGGCTTCGCGGCCCTGATGGGTCTGGCCGTTGTCATATTCCAGATGCTCACTAACGGCCCGGCCTCCGCGCTTGCTGTCGCCGCCTACGCTTTCGCCGGACTGTTCATCGGCCTCCAGTATTCCGGAGCGCCCATGCGCCTTGGCTATCACGGCCTTGGCGAGCTGGTCATAGGCGTGGTTTTCGGGCCTCTGAACATGATGGGGGCGGCTGCCGCGGTGACAGGAGCGGCCTTCCGCCCGGACATGTTCATCCTGAGCATCGGCATCGGTTGCCTTGTGACGAACATCGTCTTTGTCCATTCTGTGATGGAGGCTGCTGCCGACAAGCGGCTCGGGAAGCGCACTTTCGCCCACCTTCTCGGAGGCAGGACCTCGCAGATCACCGCCCTGGCCGTGTTCACGCTGGTGCCGTTCATCTGCCTGATTTGCAACGTCTTCCTCTACGGCTGGAGCCACTGGTACCTGCTGACCCTCGTCTCCCTGCCGCTGTCCGTCTGTTTCCTCAGCTCCACCTGGCGCTTCATCAACAACCTCCCCTGCGACGACACTCCCCGCTGGTGGATGGGTCCGATGGGGAATTGGAATGAATATGTCAAGGCAGGCGTTGACTGGTTCCTCTTCCGTTGGCTGATGGCACGCAACATCAACACATTCTTCTGCCTGGTGGTCATCATTGTGTTCATAATCAATTCTATTGTAAAATAACAACCCGCCTTCCGCGCGGCAACTATCTTCTAATATGATCAAGCAATACGCCTACCTCGCCTGGTGGTTCGTCCGCGCCCGCTTCTTCGGACGCCGCGCCCCGCTCCAGACCGTCCTGTTCATAACCGACAAATGCAACCTCCGCTGCAAGCACTGCTCCGTCTATGGCAGCGCCGGCAACCGTCAGAGGAAGTTCGATGACATCGTGGAGTCTCTGAGACGCTCCTACGCAGCCGGTTCCCGTTTCGTCGATCTGGAAGGCGGTGAGCCGACCCTCTGGAAGGAGGACGGCAAGACCATCAACGACATCATAGACGCGGCTGTCCGGATCGGTTTCTTCTCCGTGACAGTCACCACGAACGCCCAGCAGGACTTCTCCTGGATCCACCCCCATTCGATCTGGGTCTCCCTTGACGGCATCGGCAGGTACCACGAGGCGATCCGAGGCGAGGGCACCTTCCCGAGGCTGGAGGAAAACATCCGGAAGTGCGGCCACAAGCACTTGAGTGTGAATATGGTAGTGAACTCCCTGAACTGGGAGTCCCTGGACGAGGTAATGGAATATGTCCGTGCTAACGACGCGATCGAGCAGGTCTCCATCAACTTCCACACCCCGTTCCCCGGTACCGAGTACCTGATGCTCCCTCCGGCAAAGAAAGCCGAGCTGATTGACAAGGTGCTGTCCTACAAGAAGAAAGGCTATCCGATAATGAATTCCGCTTCCGGCCTAAGGAAGATGAAGCGCAACACCCTTGGCCAACTAAGGTTAGGGAAAGAATGCTTCGTCTCGAACTTCATCTACCCCGACGGCTCCGAAGGCCTCTGCACCGGCTACGGCACCTCTCAGTGCCGCGACTGCGGCTTCTGCATGGCCGGCGAGATGTCCTCCGTCTTCCACTTCTGCCCCGACACCCTCCTTGCCGGCTTCAAGCTAAGAATGTAGCCCCGCCAAGAGGAATTCCCTCCGCTCATAGCACCCTCCACCCCCAAAACTCTGCCCCCTCGGGCAACAGAACAGCCCCGAAACGTTGCCCAAGAGTGCTGCGCCGTACGCTTGGGCAACAGAACAGCCCCGAAACGTCGCCCAAGAGTGCCGCACCGCGCGCTTGGGCAACAGAACAGCCCCGAAACGTTGCCCAAGAGTGCCGCACCGTACCCTCGGGCAACAGTATAGCCCCAAACCGTCGCCCAAGAGTGCTGCGCCGTACGCTTGGGCGACAGAACAGCCCCAAACCGTCGCCCAGAAGTTCCTGCCGGAGTCGCTGAGCCTCTATCCCGCGCTTTATCGCAGCGGCGGGTACCCCAAAGGCAGTTGCCTTAAGGTGACTTTGGCTCCCGAAGAGGGAGGTCGTGAGTGATTAATGATGGTCCAGTGGACCATCATAGCGAGCAGCACGGAGTGGGGAGGATCACCTTAAGGCAACTGCCTTGGGGGTATGGTGCAACAAAATAATTAGTTGAGGCACAATAAATTATTTGTCTTGGTACAACAAGCAATAGGTTGAGATTCAACAAACAATGGCTTGTGGAGCACAAGCAATCTACTCCGCGTAGAGCGAGATGATGTTGAGGATGACCTGGGAGGCCTTCTCGATACTCTGAAGCGGCACGAACTCCATCTTGCCGTGGAAGTTCAGGCCACCGGCGAAGATGTTCGGGCAAGGCAGCCCCTTGAAACTCAGGTTAGCACCGTCGGTGCCGCCACGGATAGGCTGGATCTTCGGCTTGATGCCGGCCATCTCCATCGCCTTCACGGCTTTCTCAACCACGTGATAGTGCGGCTCGACCTGCTCGCGCATGTTGTAGTACTGATCCTTGACAGTGGCCACAGCCGTACCCTCGCCGTACTTCACATTGATGAAATCCACGCACTTACGCATGATCTCCTTCTTGCTCTCGAACTCCTTGCGGTCATGGTCACGGATTATGTAGGTGACATCCGCCTCCTCGACCGAACCGCTGAAACCGACAATGTGGAAGAAGCCCTCGTAGCCTTCGGTATATTCAGGCCTCTGCTGAACAGGCAGCAATGCGTTCAACTCAGTGGCGATCAGGATCGCGTTCTTCATCTTGCCCTTCGCGTAGCCCGGGTGCACGTTCCTTCCCTGAATGTGGATCTTCGCCGAGGCCGCGTTGAAATTCTCGAACTCCAGCTCACCGATCTCCCCGCCGTCCATCGTGTAGGCATATTCAGCCCCGAACCTCTTGACATCGAACTTAACCACGCCGCGCCCGATCTCCTCGTCAGGCGTGAAACCGATCTTGATCTCACCGTGCCTGAACTCGGGATGCTCCACGATGTACTGCACCGCGTCCATGATCTCGGCCACGCCGGCTTTGTCGTCCGCACCCAGAAGGGTTGTGCCGTCGGTGGTGATGAGCGTCTGCCCCACATAATGAAGCATCTCCGGGAACTCCGAAGGCTTCAGCGCCAGTCCAGGCACACCTTTCAAAGGAATGTCCCCGCCGTCATATTCATTGATGATCTGAGGCTTGATGTCCGCTCCCGAAGCGTCCGGAGCGGTGTCCACGTGGGCGATGAATCCGACCGCCGGCACTTTCGCCTCGATGTTCGAAGGGATCGTGCCCATCACGTAACCATATTCATCAAGAGTGGCTTCCACTCCGAGAGCCTGCAGCTCGTCGCGCAGCATGCGGAGCAGATTCAGCTCCTTCTCCGCCGATGGCTGGCTCTCTGATTCCTCGTTCGACTGAGTGTCAACGCTGACGTACCTCAGGAACCTGTCTAAAACTTTTTCCATTATTCTTGTTATTTTCTGGTCATCGAGCCTGTTGAGGCCACTTTCATAATGGCACTTCGGCGGGCACGGTGGCCGTTTGTTTATTCCTTAGCCCTCAAAGAGGCGATGATGGTGTAGGCGATGATTCCGAGGAACGGGATGATGGCGATGGCCTCGCCGTATTGGGCGTTCCAGCCGGTCAGGAACCAATCCACGTTGAAGAACTTGAGCAGAGCGCTCACGACTCCCATCAGCGCGCCGCCGGCGATGAAACCGGAAGCGATCAGCGTACCCTTGTTCAGACGTATCTCATTAAGCGCCTTGTCCTTCGAGCGGGTGCTGACGAACCAGGAGATCGCTCCGCCTATCAGAAGAGGCAGGTTCAGGTCGATCGGAATGAACATACCCAGAGCGAACGCCAGGGCAGGAACCTTGAGGAAGGTCAGCACTATGGCCAGCACGGCCCCGATCCCGTAGAGCAGCCACGGAGCGCCGCCGCCGTTCATCATAGGCTGGATCACAGCCGCCATCGCGTTGGCCTGAGGAGCCACGAGCGCCTGGTCACCGACGAAACCGTAGGTCTTGTTCAGTACCAGCATCACGCCGCAGACCGTCGCCGCGGCCACAGCCACGCCCACGAACTTCCAGCCTTCCTGCTTTCTCGGAGTGCTGCCGATCCAGTAGCCGATCTTAAGGTCGGTGATGAAGGAGCCGGCCACCGAAAGCGCCGTGCAGACGACACCGCCGATGATCAGGGCCGCGGCCATGCCGGCGTTGCCCTTAAGACCCACACCAACAAGGATAAGCGCCGCGATGATCAGCGTCATCAACGTCATGCCGCTCACCGGGTTCGTGCCGACGATGGCGATGGCGTTGGCCGCCACCGTGGTGAACAGGAACGCGATCACCGCCACGATCAGCAGCCCCACAACCGCCTGCCAGACATTGTTCACGACCCCGCCGAAAGCGAAGAAGGCGAACACCGCCAGAAGCGTCAGCACGATGCCGAACACGATGGTTTTCATAGGAATATCCTCCTGCGTCCTCTCGGCCTTCCCGGCATTGCCACCCTTCTTGGAGAACTCACCGACAGCCAGACCGACAGCCGACTTGATCACACCGAACGACTTGATGATGCCGATGATGCCGGCGGTGGCGATGCCGCCGATGCCGATGTGGCGCGCGTAATCTTTGAATATCTGGTCAGGACTCATCTCCCCGATTGTCATTGTCACACCGGTCCCCATCAGGTCGATCACCTGACCGCCCCAGATGAGGTTCATCAGCGGAATGATCACCAGCCACACCAGGAAACTGCCGCAGCAGATGATGAAGGCATATTTCAGACCGACGATGTAGCCAAGACCCAGCACAGCCGCCCCGGTGTTCAGCTTCAGAACGACCTTGGCCTTGTCGGCGATTGTCTGTCCGATGCCGGCAACCGTTGTGCTCACGGTGTCCGCCCAGGCTCCGAAAGTGCTGACGATGAAGTCATAAAGACCACCGATGAGACCGCTGACAAGAAGCGTTCCCGCACCCTTGCCGCCGCCTTCGCCGCTAACGAGGATCTGTGTGGTGGCCGTCGCCTCCGGGAAAGGATACTTCCCGTGCATCTCCTTCACGAAATATTTCCGGAAAGGAATGAGGAATAATATTCCTAAGACACCGCCAAGCAGCGAGGAAAGGAACATCTGCATGAAGCTGACATCCACTCCGAGGATGTAGATGGCAGGGAGTGTGAATATGGCGCCCGCCACCACGGCCCCTGAGCAGCCTCCGATGGACTGGATGATGACGTTCTGCCCCAGCCCCTCCTTTTTTCCGAGCGCGCTGGTCAGACCCACGGCGATGATCGCGATAGGGATCGCGGCCTCGAACACCTGCCCCACGCGAAGACCCAGATAGGCCGCCGCCGCGGAGAAGATGACCACCATCAGCAGACCGAGCGTCACTGAATATGGCGTCACTTCCGCCCATTTCCTTTCCGCCCCCAGGAGCGGCTTGTACTCCTCACCCGGCGCCAGCTCCCTTTGAGCGTTCTCCGGCAATGAATTTCTTGTTTCTTCCATCGATCGTTATTTTGTTATTGTTTCTTTCTTATGTGGCCCGTCGCCGGGTCTTTCCATCGGCTGCCGGGTCTTATCATCAGCTGCCGGGCTTTCCTTTGGCCGCCGGGTCGCCGCTGAGCTTGTCGAAGCGCCGGTGTCTTCCTGGTCGAAGCACCCGCCCAGGCTCTGCGGCAAACAAAGGTACTATTTAAAGGTGAGAATTCCACCCCGCTGAAAAATATTCCTGAAAAAAGTCAAAAAAAATTTGGTAGTAAAGAAAAAGTGCGTATCTTTGCAGCCCGTTTCGGAAGAAGCGGTACAAAACAAAGTTCATTGACAATACTGAGAGATTACAACGAGGTAAGTGTAAAAGAATAGATTA
>ERZ1026772.898-NODE-898-length-18533-cov-10.493885_pt1 | contig 18533 bp, 16 predicted proteins | sample MGYA00380124_ERZ1026772 | MGnify/ENA primary metagenome ERZ1026772 (study PRJEB33269, sample SAMEA4719760) | human gut metagenome | biome: human-associated habitat; feature: organic feature; material: feces | place: Cameroon | collected 2013-10 ...
GAAAGTAGGAGGTAAATGCCTTTTATGAATAACATTTACCTCCTACCCAATTATGTTACAATCCTTATGTGTCATGCTACAATCCATTATCGTCATGCTACAATCCATTATCGTCATGCAATTATCCATATGTTGTCATGCAATTTTATAGCATCATGCATAATTTAATCAATGTACAATTATTAGTTCAACACGTTTAATTGATGAATACAGCACATTCCACACTACCACAGCAGCCACAGGTCGCAATCATTGATTCAAACACTTTTGCGGCAATTGGATTGAGATCATTATTGAAGGACATAATGCCAGAAATTACTGTTGATTGCTTCCGCTCGTTTTCTGAATTGGAAACAAATGACATGCAATTGTACTATCACTTCTTCGTGACCGAACACATATTGTTCACAAACCTGCAGTTCTTCAGAGATAACAAGAAAAAGACTATTGTGTTGACATCCACCAATGAACCAAGTCTGGTAGTGGAAAAATTCCACAGCGTTAACGTGAATGTATCAGAAAGTGAACTCGTAAAATCTCTGCTTCATCTTGAACAGAGTGCACATGCACATGGCAACAAGTTTCCTGAACACACCGCAAAAGAAATGTCAAAGGGTTTGTCTCCAAGGGAAATAGAGGTCCTGACTCATATTGTGCGTGGGTATATCAACAAGGAAATCGCTGACAAGCTGTGTATCAGCCTGTCTACTGTAATTACCCACAGAAAGAACATCACGGAAAAGCTGAAGCGCAAAAGTGTGGGCGCACTAACGGTTTATGCAGTAATGCAAGGATACATCGATATTGAGGAAATCGACAAATTGTCTGATTAAGCGCCAATATGATGGTTTATCGCTTCTCATCCAATAATTTCTCCATGCGCAATATCTCATCTCTGTATTGCGCAGCCTGAATGAAGTCAAGATTCTTTGCAGCCTTCTTCATCAATTCCGTAGTGTCGGCAATGCTCGTCTCGATTTCAGCCTTGCTCATCTTCATCATTATAGGATCAGCTGCAAATGCCAACGAATCTTTTTCAACGTATGGAGCGTACGTGGTGGTCTTGTGTCCAACCTTTGTTTCCATTTCATTAGAGTCGTTGCGTTGGATTCCCAGGGCGCTTGTCTTGATTTCCTTCTCGATTTTCTTTGGCGTGAGATGATGTTCCTTGTTATACGCCATTTGTTTCATTCTGCGACGTTCCGTCTCGTCGATTGTCAATTGCATGCTTTCTGTGATAGTGTCAGCATACATGATGACTTTGCCATTAACATTTCGTGCAGCACGACCCGCAGTCTGTGTCAACGAGCGATGAGAACGCAGAAACCCTTCTTTGTCAGCATCGAGAATGGCAACCAATGACACTTCCGGCAGATCAAGTCCTTCGCGCAAAAGGTTTACACCAACCAGGACATCGAAGAGACCGGCTCGCAAATCATTCATTATCTTCACACGGTCAAGAGTTGCCACGTCGCTATGTATATAATTTGCCCTCACTTCATGGTTCAAAAGATATTCAGTCAGCTCTTCCGCCATACGCTTTGTCAGAGTGGTCACCAGCACACGCTCATCTTTTTCGCAACGTATCAGTATTTCGTTCATCAGGTCGTCAATCTGATTCTCGCTTGGCCTCACTTCAATCTCCGGATCCAACAGTCCTGTAGGGCGTATCACCTGTTCCACTACGACACCTTCTGCTTCCTGCAGTTCAAAGTCAGCGGGTGTGGCAGATACGTAAATCACCTGATTTGTCATTTCTTGAAATTCCTCAAACTTCAGAGGACGGTTGTCGAATGCGGCAGGTAGTCTGAAGCCAAACTCCACGAGATTCTGCTTGCGTGCCCTGTCGCCACCATACATTGCTCTTATTTGAGGCACGCTGACGTGGCTTTCGTCAATGACCATGAGATAATCTTTAGGGAAGAAGTCCAAAAGACAATAAGGCTTGTCACCTGCCGAGCGTCCGTCAAAATACCTTGAATAATTCTCTATTCCCGAACAATGTCCAAGCTCTTTTATCATCTCAATATCATATTCTACACGCTCTTTAATTCTCTGTGCCTTAATGTTGTCGCCAATTTCGTTAAAGAATTCAATGCGTTCGTCGAGATCTTTGGATATTTCGCTGATGGCTTCCTGTGTCTGTTCCTTTGAAGTAATGAACAGATTGGCTGGATAAATCTGATACTCGTTGAATGATGCAAGTTTGTGGAACGTTACAGAGTCAACTTCCTCGATGGAATCGATTTCGTCATCCCAGAACGTAACGCGCAACACGTTGTCGCTATATGCCATAAATATGTCCACTGTGTCGCCTTTAACCCTGAAATTGCCACGCTGCAGCTCCAAGTCGTTCCTCACATAAAGCGAGTCTACAAGACGGCGAAGGAACATGTTGCGCGAAAGAATCTGTCCTCGTTTGACCGTTATCACGCTTTGCGCCATGGCTGCAGGTCCTCCCATACCGTAAATGCATGAAACGGAAGACACTACAATGACATCCTTTCTTCCAGAGAGCAACGCAGACACGGCAGACAGCCTCAGCTTGTCTATCTCTTCATTGATGGCAAGGTCTTTCTCTATATATGTATCTGTCTGCGGAAGATATGCTTCTGGCTGGTAATAATCATAATATGAAACATAATATTCCACGGCATTTTCCGGGAAGAATCCTTTCATCTCTTCATACAACTGTGCAGCCAATGTCTTGTTATGGCTAAGCACAAGAGTAGGGCGGTTCACGTTGGCAATTACGTTTGCTACTGTAAATGTCTTACCTGAACCCGTTACGCCAAGCAGCACCTGTGCCTTGTCTCCATTATTCAATCCGTCGGTGAGCTGGCGGATTGCTTCAGGCTGGTCACCAGTTGGCTGGTATTTAGAAGTGAGAGTGAATTTATCCATCGTTTAATGATTCTTCCTTATTTTGTTAAGCATGACTTCAAAAGGCGAAGAACATGTCCGAATTGCAAAAGTACTCATTTTATCACAGGCCACAAAGAAGATGGCTGATTTACTTGTTGGGAATATTATGGAAAAGCAGTATCCGCTGTTGCAAATTGCCGCTTTCAAGGTTATATTCCTATAGTTCTTGCCATGCAGACAAGCGTTTTCTTATACGTAATACTGTTGATTGTAAATGTCCTCATTGCATTGCGGTTTATTCGTGTCTGGGTTAAAAGCCAAACAAAATCCACTCTTCTAAAAAACAAAATATAAGCAAGCCCTAATCGCCGTTTTGTGTTTAAGGAATTGTAAAAAATCGAATAAACGGCTAAAAATGCGGATATTTCAGGTAAATCGAAAGCTAATATTTTGAAGTATAAATTATTATGTGTATTTTTGCAACTCGAATTAATTTGCTTATATGAAAAAGATAATCGTCGTAATGGCTGGAGCGATGCTCCTTTTCACGAGTTGCGTGAACCAATTCAACCAGATATATAAGTCGACAGACAACGATTTGAAATACGAGTATGCCAAGGAGTGCTATGCTCGTGGCAAATATGTCAAGGCCACGACACTTCTGCGGGAGCTTGTGACAATACAGAAGGGTACAGACAATGCTGAGGAGTCTCTCTTCATGTTGGCAATGGCTGAGTTCAAGGACAAAGACTATGAAACCGCTGCTGAATATTTCAAGAAGTATTACAAGTCGTATCCTAAGGGCATGTATGCAGAACTTGCTTCTTACTACATCGGCGAAAGTCTGTATATGTGCACTCCGGAACCTCGTCTTGACCAGTCTCAGACGGTGTCAGCCATATCGGCCTTTCAGGATTATATGGATTTGTTTCAGGATGCCAGGATGAAAGACAAAGCGCAGGGCAGACTCTTCCAGTTGCAGGATAAGTTGGTAAAGAAAGAATTATATTCCGCACAGCTGTATTATAATCTCGGAACATATTTCGGCAACTGCACTAACGGAGGCAGCAATTATCAGGCATGTATCATCACAGCGCAGAATGCGCTGAACGACTATCCGTACAGCGAACTGAGAGAAGACTTCGCGTTGCTTATCGTTAAGAGTAAGTTCGAGTTGGCAGAACAGAGCGTAGAGTCAAAACGCATCGACCGCTATAGAGACGCAGAGGATGAATGCTATGGATTCATTAACGAATATCCAGACTCCAAGAGCCGCAGCCTGGCTGAGAAATACATCAATATCTGCAAGAAATACGTTAAAGACTAACAATCGGTACGGCCCCCATTTCGAGCAAGTGGTCTTGCCATCTTGAGAATAAAAACAGAAAACAATAATAATAATTTTAAAGAATGGATTACAAAAAGTCAAAAGCACCGGTAAATACCGTTACGCGCAATATTATGGATCTTTGCGATGAGACCGATAATATTTACGAGAGTGTAGCCATCATCGGCAAACGTGCCAACCAGATTTCAATTGAGATCAAGCAGGATCTCAGCAAGAAGCTGGCAGAGTTTGCTTCCTACAATGACAGCCTTGAGGAAGTATTCGAGAACCGTGAGCAGATAGAGATTTCCCGTTACTACGAGAAACTTCCAAAGCCAACATTGCTTGCTACCCAGGAATTCGTTGAGGGAAAGATTTATTGGCGCGACCCATCAAAAGACAACAACTAAATATGATACAGCGCAAACAGTCCGTTTTCCTCTTGGTAGCGGCTATTCTGACGATTGTATGCTTGTGTCTTCCCATAGGAGTATTTCATCCCAAGAATCTTGGAGTGGATACGGCAATGTATAATCTGTGGATTCAATATGGCAACGGAAGCGTAAGCTATACTGTATGTCCTCTCTTCTGCATATTGCTCATGGCTACTGTTACAAGCTTCTTCACGATATTCAAGTTTAACAACAGAAAATTGCAGATAAAGCTTTGCGGATGGAACAATTTGCTCATAGTCGTATGGTATATAGCTTATGCTGTTTTCGCATGGATGTTCAAAGGGGAGTTGGATGCAGACTTCAAAATCGGTTTTGTATCAGTACTGCCATTGGTTTCAATGATATTGATATTCATGGCCCGCAAAGCCATAAAGGCAGACGAGGCTCTTATCCGTGCAGCCGACAGAATAAGATGAAAATCTTATATAATGACATGGAATGATGTTAGCGGTCTGTCTGCTGTAAGCAAGAATTATCATTCCTGTCAAGTAAAATATAGTTAAAGGGAGTCATATCAATATTTTTCTTTGATATGGCTCCCTTTATGTTTGTATGACTTTGATGATAGTTTCTTAATCATTCCACAACTCCAAATGTCGGAGTCGGTTCGCCGTCATCATCGCTTTTTTCGCTTCGGTCGAGCAGATATTGCAGAAACATCTGAAGAGCCTTTGTCGTGGCATTTGCAAGATTTATGTCTCTGCCGAAGTCGTCTTCCAGCTTCATTGTCACGATATCATCCTTGTTGCCGCAGGCAAGCCAGATCGTACCCACCGGAATATCGCCCGTGCCTCCGCCAGGACCGGCAAAACCGGTTGCCGAAATGGCATAGTCAACATCAAGAACCTTTATGGCGCCTTTCACCATCTCTATCGCTACATCCTCGCATACGGCAGTCTTCTCTTCCAGAAGATTGTGGCTGATGCCGAGGATTCTCTCCTTTATCTCATTGGTATAGGAAACGATCCCCCCCTTGAAATAATTGGAAGCACCTGGCATGGCGATGATAGACTCTGCGATACGTCCGCCGGTGCAACTCTCAGCAGTGCCGAGGGTTTTGCCGTTTTCCCATATCAGTTGGCTGATCTCTCTACTAAGTATTTTGTTTTCGAAACCCATTGTGTTTGATTTTGTTTTATTTGAACGTTACTTTAGAAAACGCCGGAGCGTCTATCGGACAGAATTCCTTGTCCATATATTTATAATATCCCGTTATGGCTATCATTGCCGCATTGTCGGTTGTATAGCTGAACTTTGGAATGTAGATATCCCAATGATAACGTTTCGCATGGTCTTTGAAAGCATTCCGCAGTCCGTTGTTCGCACTCACGCCTCCTGCCACAGCCACGTGCTTGATGCCCGTCTGTTTCACGGCTAGACGAAGTTTCTTCATCAGGATGTCCACTATCGTATGCTCAAGACTTGCCGCGATGTCCTCCTTGTGATGTTCGATGAATTCCGGATCGTCCTTTATCCATTCACGTAGACTATAGAGGAAAGAAGTCTTGAGTCCGCTGAAGCTGTAGTCCAGATTGGCTATATGAGGCTCAGCGAACTTATATGCCAAGGGGTTTCCCTTGCGTGCCAGCTTGTCTATGATAGGACCGCCCGGATATCCGAGTCCCATCACCTTTGAGCATTTGTCTATTGCTTCGCCGGCAGCATCGTCGATAGTCTGTCCCAGTAGCTCCATGTCCTTGTATGAGTTCACCTTGACTATCTGTGAGTTTCCGCCGCTTACGAGCAGACATAAGAACGGGAGTGGGGGAGCAGAGTTGTCGTCATCGCTTTCTTTTATGAAGTGAGCCATGACATGACCCTGGAGATGGTTCACGTCGATTAGCGGAATGCCCAACGAGCGTGCGAAGCCTTTGGCAAAACTTACGCCCACGAGCAGCGAGCCCATAAGGCCCGGACCTCTTGTGAAAGCCACAGCCGACAGTTGTTCTTTGGTTATACCGGCTCTTTTTATAGCCTGGTCAACCACGGGCACGACGTTTTGCTGATGTGCTCTCGACGCAAGTTCAGGAACAACGCCGCCATATGCCATGTGCACATCTTGCGAAGCCGTGACATTGCTCAGCAGCACTCCGTTTTTCAAGACAGCAGCCGAAGTATCGTCGCAGCTGCTTTCTATTCCTAATATATATATATCCTTTTGTTCCATAATCAGAAATTTTCAAGCCTCAGCCTTTAGTGGGTGAGAATCTCCACTCCATGTTCAGTCATTAGAAAAGTGTGCTCCCATTGTGCGCTCGGTTTTTCGTCACCCGTGATTACTTCCCATCCATATTCATCGTCTTCATCGATGAATACCTGCCATGTTCCCATATTGATCATCGGCTCGATGGTGAAAACCATGCCTGGCACGAGTAGCATTCCTGTTCCACGATGTCCGAAATGCAGTACCTCAGGCTCTTCGTGGAATTTCAGTCCCACACCGTGTCCACACAAGTCTCTTACCACACCGTAGTGGTATTTCTCAGCATGTTTCTGTATTGCGTGACCTATATCTCCGACGAAAGAATACGGCTTTGCCGCTTCAGCTCCAATTTCGAGGCATTCCTTTGCCACTCTCACGAGCTGCTCCTTCTCAGGAGTAGTCTTGCCGATAATGAACATTCGTGAGGCGTCGGCGAAATATCCGTCAAGTATTGTGGTGAAGTCAACGTTGACGATGTCGCCCTCCTGCAAGACATCCTCTTCCTTAGGTATTCCGTGGCACACCACTTCATTGATGCTCGTACACACGCTTTTGGGGTAACCTTCATAATTGAGGCATGCTGGAGTTGCGCCATGGGCTACGCAATAGTCATAGCAGATTTTGTCAATCTCCAGAGTGTTCATGCCGGCATGTATCTGTTTTGCCACTTCGTCGAGCACTCCTGTGTTGACGATGCCGCTACGCTTTATTCCTTCTATTTCTTCGGGAGTTCGGATGAGGTCACGTGTCGGAACCTCTTTACCTTTGTTTTCCCAATACATTACCTTCTTGTCAAGCTCAGTTGGCTCTTGTCCTGACAGACAATGCCATCTTCTTTTCTTCTTAAACATGATATATTAAGTTTTGATCTTCTATCTTGCGTTCAGAGCTTCAAGGGCGTCAAGGAGCTCCTTCGTCCAATCCTCTCCGTTTTGGGGGCAGAACGTCTTGAATCCCAGATTCTTTCCCATTTCTATATTTGCCGGACCGTCGTCAACGAAGAGAGTTTCCTCTGGCAGAATACTTTCTTTAGAAATGATTTCCTCAAACATTTTCCTGTTCGGCTTCATCATCTTCATCTTGAAGCTCATGTATAGAGAGTCGAAGAAATCAGCTATGCTTCGTCCGTCGCCAGAGAAGCCGTCGCTCATCCCCCAGCTCATCATGAAAGGATTTGTGTTAGAGATGAGAATCAGTCTGTAGCCCATGCTTTTGAGTTTGTCCAGGACTTTTATGTTTCTGAGAGGCACCTCTTTCGTGTATCCTCTCCATGCGTATTTGCATTCATCGAAAGTCAGTTCCCTGTGGCAGAGTTTGCTGAGTTCGCGGATAAATTCGTCAGCCGTGATCTTTCCTTCTTCCAGGTCTCCGAATATTCCGCTCTGGGTATAGGGGTCAAGGCGCCGCTCTGCGTCCTCCAGTCCTATTTCCTTGAATCTCTTTACTGCACTTGGCTGGTCGATGGTCATTATCACGCCACCCAAGTCAAACATTATATTCTTTATTTTCATATCAAAGGGATTTTCTCTTGCATCCGACAAAATATCTTTCTACATTTGTCAGAATCTTTTCCTTGCCCTGTCCATTTCTCTTCTGTCTTCTTTCTCTTTGAGAGTCTGACGCTTGTCAAATTCTTTCTTTCCGCGGCATAGGGCTATGTCGAGCTTAGCCCTTCCATGGTCGTCGATGAAGAGGAGCGTCGGTATGATGGTGAAGCCCACCTGCTTTGTGTCTTCCTGCAGATTGTGGATTTCTTTTTTGTTCAAGAGAAGTTTCCTGTCACGCTTGCTCTCATGATTGTTGTAAGAGCCATAGAAATAAGGCGATATATTCATTCCTTTCACCCATATTTCCCCGTTGTGTATATAGCAGAATGTATCCACGAGCGAAGCCTTGCCCATGCGTATGGACTTTATCTCCGTTCCTGTCAGCACTATTCCTGCCGTATATGTGTCTACGAAGAAATATTCGAAAGAAGCCTTTTTGTTGCGTATGCTCACAGGACTTTTCTTTCTCAACAATTCCTGTTCTTTATTCATAAAACGTTTTTCTTCTAATTCATTATGTCGTCAAGACTATATTCAGCCAAGACTACAGTCTGGACTGAAATAATAAGTGTGTTGTCAAGACTACAGACAATATGGATGCTTTTACTGTTCGATTTTTGCGAATTCATCGATGTGTCCATCGATGTAATGGGCGATTTCTGAAGTCCATTCCTCTTCGTTTTCCACGAACGTGTCGTCGAAATCATCAAAGTCAGGGAATCTTTCAAACAGAGCCATGAACTCCTCATCGCTGCATTCTCTTTCTATTTCCTCCTTGTTTTCATTGTATAGTTTTCTTGCCGAATACAGTAATTTTGAGAAATCCCGAAGTCCCCATTGCTTCATCGCCCTTGCGAATGGGTTGTCGAAGATGAATGGTCCGTAGCCGTTGTGTATGAGCTGCACGAATCCTCCGTCCATCACTTCGTCTCTCAGCCAGATATAAGCTAGAAGCGTGATTTGGTCTGCCGAAAGCTCTGCCATGTTTTCAGCCGTGAGACTTCCCCCGATGCAGTTGAGTATGGCATTTGAGAACAGGTTGACGAACTCGTCCATGCCTTCGTTGGCTGCCTTTATTATATCCGTTTCCTTGATAACAACATTCATATAATTGTCTGTCTTTCTATTTTTTTGCAAAGTTACGTAAAATATCGCAGTATAAGCTATCTTGAATGATTTTTTTGCTCAAGTAGCCATCTGCGGCAATTCTTATTTCCAGGATGACTACCAATGGTCACAAGAGTTGTCAAAAACGAGCAACCACGGTCTCACTACTACTTCAGTCTCCACCTAACCTTCCCCTGTAGGGGATGGACGGTTACCCTTGAGTTCTGATTGTCGGGGAGGGATGGTTACTATTGAGCATCAATTACTGTTGAGGGCAAGATTCCGACCTAAGTGACGGTTGGAGTCTTAGCCTTTCCGCTATCTGCCACACAAGGGCTTGTATGGGCAATATGTGCAGATTTTCAGATTGGCGGTAGGCGCGAAGGCTTCTTTCCTGTCGTATATGTTTGCCACAAGGGCTTTCAGCCCCTCTCCGAACTCCGCCTGATATTCTTCCACATCGTTGATTCTCTGTCTGCCCAGCGAGATCACTGGGTCGTAGTTCTCCCCGAATGCACGTTGGATGAATATTAGTGCCGGACTGACTGGCAGCGCCTGGGGATTCAGTTTCCTGTCGTTTCGGGCTATCATCGAGTAGAGCATCGCCTGCAGATAATAGTCTGTGTGTTTCTTTCCGCCGGCTTCGTCGGCAGAGAATATCTCTCCGATGGTGGCTACAGGAGTCTTTATGTCGCTTCCGCCCGTCTTGTAGTCTATCACTCTGATGGTCTGCCTTCCCGTCTTGGGGTCGTTCACCATGTCGAGGCGGTCGATTCTTCCTCCCACCTTCACTTTCCTTACTCCCTCGTCGGTATTCACGTCCAGATTCATGAACATGTCTTTTTCGAGTGCCACGATGCTGAAGGGCGTCAGTTCCAGATCGATGTCGAGAAGCCGCTTCACGTATTTTATGAGTACCGTGCGGCTGATGAGCTGCATTCCGTTGTAGTGGAGCTTGCGCCACAGCCGTTCGTCGCTTCCGAACATCTCTTTCTGGAACATCCTGTCCACCACGGCCTCGATGTTCTGTGTTTCAGAGAGTTTTTTTATCACTTCAGAAGTTATCATCCTGCCGTTCCCGGCAAAGTCCTTGTATATTTCTTCGAGCACATTATGGAATATGTTTCCGAACGCCCTGCTCGTGAGCTGTTCCTCTATGTCCTCGTCGGGCTCCCTTATTCCGGCTATGTTGTTGAAGTAGAACTGCATCGGGCATCGCAGGTATCTGTTGAGAGCCGTTGGCGAGAGGGAGCCGTAGGCTGAAAGGATTTTCATCACGTTGTCGTCCTTCTCAAACCTTACGGCGATTTTCTCCACCGAACTTTGTCCCACATGCAGCGAGAGCCTGTTTATCTCGTGTCTGCTCTCCACCATGAGCTGGAGCATGAAGCGGCTCATTTCGCCTTTGTTGCCGTTCTCCGTCGATGTGTTGTATGCAATCGTGATGTCTTTCGCCCGCTGCAGCAGCCTGTAGAAATAGTAGGAATAGATGGCCACCTTGTTGTCCACCGTTGTCAGCCCGTAGGCCTTTCGTATGGAGTAGGGGATGAATGACGAATCCCTTATTCCCTTTGGCATGTTCCCCTCATTGCATGAGAGCAGCAGCACGTGGTCAAAGTCCAGGTTCCTCGTTTCCAGCACTCCCATTATCTGTATTCCTATCGCCGGTTCTCCGTGGAATGGTATCGATGTGGCTGCGATATGCTGCTTGAGGAGCTTCTGTATTGTTATCCTGTCCACATCAAGTTCGCCTGCCTCCACGAGTCCCTTTATCCTGTTTATGAGCGTGTACATATTGAATACCGACTCCACGAAGAGCACGTCTTCATTTTTCCCGGCTATGTTTTTCAGTATGTTCAGTAGCCATTGCATGAGCTTCAGGTTGGAGTCCATCGGCTGGAAGAGCGCCTTGAGACTGTTGTCTGCCCAAAGCTCTTCGTTTTTCGGATATAGAATCCGCTTCACCTGTAGCTCCTTCTGCAGTTCTGAGGCTTTTGCGGATAGATATTTGGTGAATGGATGTGTAAGCAGACTACGGATGAAGGAGATTCTGAATCCGTTGTCGGTCCTCAGTCCGATGGTCTGCAGGTCGAGCAGCTGCGACACGAATGATGACACCGGGGCCTGCGATAGGGGGTAGCCCGTGGTGATGTTTATGTTTTCCACCTCTTCAGGTATTGCATACATTATGCCCGTGAGCAGCCCTTCGTCACACATCACCACTGCCGTGCGCCTGCCGTCCTTGTAGCGTCCGTCTTGCCTCAGCCATTCGCTGACGAATCTTGCCTGTATGTTCTCCGTCTTGGCTTTTATGAATGATATTGTCTTGTCGGCTGAGAAGTTGTCGTAAGCCGCCCCGTAGTCCTCCTGCGGCAGGGAGTTTCCCAGTTCCGAAAGATACATTGAGATGTATTTTCCCGCTTCCTTGTGGCTTGAGGCTGTGCGTTTCGGGTTGCAGTAAAACTCGTCGTAGTCCCAATAGAACTCGGCTGCGCCTTCTTCCTTGAAATGTCGGAAGAGGCGGTGTTCTACTTTCTGCAGCAGGTTGAATCCCACGAAGATGTATTTGTCGAATTCTTTTTCTATTCCGCCATTTTCTATCACTTCTCTATACAGCATTCCCTCGTATGCAAGTCCTTGGCTGGCAAGTCTTTCTCTGAAATCGTTGTATATGTCCTTGAGCTTTGTCCATAGCGATAGGAAGAGTTCTTTCAGCTTTGTGTTGTGGTCTTCGGAGAAATTGCTGAAGAAGGTTTTGAGAATCTCCTTCTGCTCTTCCGTGAGATACGAAGCGTCGTCGAATTCATGGATGTCGGCCACGTTGGCAAAGAGCTTGTCAGCATCAGCCATGTTCTTGTCTATGTCGTCGAAATCGCTTATGAGCATTCTACCCCAGTCGTAGAAGTGGTCGAGCGTCTCGTCTTTGCCTGTTATCTTGACGAAGCTTTTATACAGGTCGCAGACCAGCTTTATGGGGTCTCCCACTTCTGCCTTGGAATACTTGCGGAAGAGTTCGCTGATGGTGAGGTAGTTTGGCGCCCACACGGGCTTGCCGGCACATCTATAGAGTTCTTCGTTGAGAAATAGCGAGGCTCTTTTATTCGGGAAGATTATCGCTATGCGCGACAGGTCATTTCCGTATTTTCTTATTATATCCTGTGCTACTATCTGTAGGAATGTTTTCATATTTTCCAATGTATTGTTTTTTACTTTTCCACCTCTTTTATTTCTTTCCTGAATACATACCAGATGTATCCTCTCACATTGGCGTAGCCCATCTGTCTGAGGTATCCGATGTATTGTCTCACCTGGGTGGCATATTTTTCGTTGGGCTTTCCGAACTTGAAGTCCACCACAACCACTTCGTCGCCGTCTTTCATCACACGGTCGGGTCGTCGTGCCACGATTTCCTTCTTTCCGGTCTTTTCGTCGGTTTCCTCGCAGATTATCGTGCATTCGTTGAAGAGCGTCCATCGGGGCGAGAACCAGTCAGCCACGAGTTCGTTTCCCGTCAGGTATCCGTTGAGCAGGCTCTGCAGCTTCTCCCGGTCCAGGTTGTCTCCATAGAGTATTCCTTCTGCTTCAAACCTGTCGAGCTCGGATTCCACGTCGGCTGCCGTCTTGATGCCAGAGAATATCTGGTGCAGTATGTTTCCCGTGCTGATATAGTCGGCTTTCGGCTCCGTGTTTTCTTCCTGTTCTTCTCCGTTGTTCTCCTGTATGAATTTCTTGCTGTTGTTGCTTTGTCTGAACTCCAGTGGTATTTCGTGGTGTTCTATGGTGGCAGCCACGGAGATGTCCTGCTTCAGGAACACGTTTCCCGACTTCTTGTCCTCCTCTTTAGTCTTGCCAGGGCAGAATTCTCCGTATGTGAACGTGAGTTCTGTGCTGTTGTCGTCCTTGCCTTCTATTGTGGCTCCTTTTAGTGACTGTGCCGTTTCCGCCAGGCTCTGCTCTATGAGCATGGAGCGTGTTCCTGCCGCGTTGCGCTTGCCGACGACAAAGAGATTCTTCTTCGGTCGGGTGAAAGCTACGTAGAGCAGGTTGAGGTTGTCTATCGTGTTCTGCATGTGCTCATACTTGTAGTCGTCGGCATAGATAGACTTTGCGAGTGTGGGTGAATAGCTGATGGGGATGAGGGGCAGCTGGCTGAACGGCTCCACGGCGGGATGACACCAGATGTTGTTTCCGTATAGTTCCAGCTTCCAGTCGCAGAACGGGATTATCACGTTGTCGAATTCCAGTCCCTTGCTCTTGTGTATGCTGATTATCCTGAGTCCGTCGATGTCGTCGGTCTGTATGGTTCTCGAGTGCAGGTTTTCGTCCCACTCTCTGAGGAATCCCGCCACGTCTGCCGACATGTCTTTGATGTATGCGTTGAGATAGTCGAAGAATGCGCAGATATATGCTCCGTCCTCCTTCATGCGGTCGAGCCTGAAGATATGGAGCAGCTCCTCGCAGAGTTCGAAGAGCGGCAGTTCTTTCAGCTCTTCCTGGTGTGCGGTATATTCCTCGGGCAGCAGATTGTCGCCCTGGTCTTTCATATTTGTCATTTGACTGCCGGAGAATGTGTCGTTGCCTGTGGCGAGCGAATATTTCTTTGTCAGACAGGCTCTCGTGAGCACGTCGTCTCCGCCATAAAGATAGCGCAGGGCATCTATGATGCAGCACACGGCGACCGAATGGTCGAGTCTGAAAGCCTCATCGCTCACGATGTTTATGTCGGGATGGCATTCCGTGAAATAGTTTGCCAGCACGGGTATGTATCTGTTTGAGCGCAGCAGTATAGCTATGTCGCGCTGCCTCACTCCTCTTTGCAGCAGTTCGTGTATGGTGTCTGCCAGTATGGCGAACGTGTTTTCTTCGTAGCCTTCGGTTGGCAGCAGCCTGACGCTCACGAGTCCCTTGGCTTCTCTCTTTATTGTCTTCTGCTCCACGTCGGCATAGGCTGTGTTTATCTGCTGCGCATTGTTCTGGTCTGTATTGCTTTCGTTGGCGAATTCGGCGGCTATGGCAGAGCGGAAGAATGCGTTGTTGAAGCGGATGATGTTCTGCTCGGAACGGTAGTTGGTGTCGAGCGATTCTACGTTAACGGAGTATCCGGGGAATGCTTCTGCGATATTGCTGAGCAGACTCCATTCTCCGGCTCTCCATCTGTAGATGCTCTGCTTTATGTCTCCCACTATGAGGTTGTCTGTCACTCCCGGGGGCGTTGTCTTGGCATGGCTCAGACATTCGCCGAGCAGCACCTTGAAGTTGTTCCATTGCACTACACTCGTGTCCTGGAATTCGTCTATCATGATGTGGTTGAGATGTGTTCCTATCTTCTCGAAGATGAATGGCGAGTCGGAGTCGTTTATCATCATTCGCAGCAGGTGTTGCGTGTCGCTGAGCAGGAATCTGTTTGCCTCGGCGTTCATCTCCTTCACCTTGTTTTCTATGTCTCTGAGCAGTCTGAGGTTGTTGATGTTCTTGAGCGTGGCGGCCACGGAGTTCACTATTGTCGCGGCCGTCGTCCTTTCCTTTTCCGCCCTCTCGAGGAGGGGCATGAGGCTCTCGCGTGCTGCCCGTATTATGAGGTCGCGGTTTTTGTTGGTTTTCGCAACCCAGTTCTCTTCGCTTTCCATGCAGTTTGCCACGGTCTTCGGTATGAAATTCCTGTCGCTGAGGTCGTCTTCGGCCAGTCGGTGGAAGTATTTCTGTATTCCGCTTCTCTGCCCGCCCTTGAAATCCTCTTCCTGTATGCCGTATTTGCCGATGAGCCTGAAGAATTCAGAGTTTGTTTCCTTGAGAATTTCCCGTGCGGCGATCTCTTCGGCTCGCAGCTTGGTGCGGTAGGAGGTGAGGAATCTGCTGTCGGAGAGTTTTTCGTTCACTGCTTTCCCGATTTCGCGATACTGGTCGTTGAATATCATCCGTCCAAAATCCTTCACCGAGCCGATGATGTTCCAGCTGTTGTTTTTGTCTATGTTTTCCATTATGAACCTCACGATCCATGAGAAGAGGGGCGACTTTCTGTCGAGTTCCTCTATCATGAGGTCCACTGCTTGGTTTTCCACCGCCGTATCGTTGAGTTCCACTCTGAGGTTTGCCGAGAGGTCCAGTTCGCGCGCGAGGTTCCTGAGCACGCTCTGGAAGAACGTGTCGATGGTCTCCACGTGGAAATAGTCGTAGTTGTGTATGAGGAGCGAGAGGGCTGCCGAGGCTGCTTTTCTGATGTCGTCTTCCGCCATCTGTGTCTCAAGTGCTATCTTTTTCAGATAGTCGTCAGATTCGGCCAGTCCTCGTGATATTCCGTAGAGCTGACTAAGTATTCTGGTTTTCATCTCCTCTGTGGCTTTGTTTGTGAAAGTCACGGCCAGGATGTTTCTGTAGCTTGCCGGATTGGCTACGAGCAGCTTTATGTATGCCACGGCAAGCGTGAATGTCTTTCCGCTGCCGGCACTTGCCTTGTAAACTGTGAGTGAACTCATGTGTGTGGTTTTATTGTCGTTTTTTTTTATTCACCAGTCTCTGAACAGCTCCATGCTCATTCTGATGCCAGTGCCCTCGAAGTGCTTGTTGCTCACCCCTAGGAAGAGCCCTATGGAGAAGAGACGGTTTGTCAGTCCGTAGCCACACTCCAGATAGGGGTGCAGCTTGTCTGTGAAGAGTGTGTTGCAATAGAGCCTCTCCATCTCGATGAATTTTCCCACGAATGGTATTCTCGACACGAGCAGCAGGGGCGACTCATAGGTCAGATTGCTGTTCACGTAGTATTTCGAGGCATTATACCAGTTTTTGTTCAGTAGCTGGAACTCCCCCGTCCAGTCGTCGTTCCATCCCTCTGGGATGGAATTGTATCTGAAGTTCCTGTAGTCCAGAAAGTAGGCCCCCTTGCTTCTTGATGTGTATATTCCGTATCCCATCTTCATCGATAGTACGCGGAGTTTCATCACGGGTATTTTCCACGAGGCGTCTATTTCCATGCGCTCGTAGTTCATGTCAGACCGTATCACTCCCTTTATGCCCCGCTCATAGTCGTAGGTCAGTACGGGGCCCCGGTTCAGCCACGGGCTCCATACCAGCTGCAGGGTGGGGGAGAAGGAGTAATACTTCGGTTTCTTGCCCGTTGCGGCGAAGTCCTGTGGGTCCACCGCCGTACGCCTGTGGTAGGCGAATCCTGCGCCCAGCCTTAGCCTCGGGTTGATGAGGAAACTTGTGCGCAGGCGCCAGTACATGTCTTTGAAGAGGTCGAGCCTCAGGTTCTCCCATCTGATGGAGTCGTACGACTCATGCTTGAGCTGCGTGAGGATTTCCGAATTGAAGATATGGTTGCCCGTTCCGTATTCCGTCTCTATGGTCAGCCGCCTGCTGAGTGTGAGCCGCATCGGGATGTTGAAATACACTTGTCGGAGCTTGAATGAATATCCGAGCCTCGCACCCATGCCGAGCCTTGCGTTGGGGCTGAAATCTAGGTTCCCGTTGAGCTTTATGCGATAGGTCACTCCCTTGTAGCTGCTGTAGCCCAGATAGAGAGGGTTTATTATGGGCGACATTCTGAAGCTCCCCCTCATGTTGCCTCCGAAATCGCCGCCCAGTCTGTCTATGAGATAGCTGCCCAGGTCTTTCCATAAGCTGCTCTCTCTCCGGTTGCGCCTAGTCGTGGCACTGTCGGGGGTAGGGTCGTTCTGCGTTCTGCGGGCTATGAGCGTGTCTATGGCGGCAGGGTCCAGATGGTAGAGCACGTTGTATGCCGACACCACCTTGTTGCCCATGAAGCGCATCTGTGTCCTCACGTTGCTGCTGTGGGGCATGGGCGGATGGTCTTTCTGCATGAGGATGCGGATTCTAAATTTCATCACGTCGATCGTGCCTCTGAATTCCACTTCGTGTATGCAGCCCGCCGAGTCCACGTTGGCTGAGCCTGCCACAAGCTGTATGTTCTTGAAGCGTGGTCGGAACGCCACTCTCATCAGCCCCGTGGTCTTGTTGTGCTCCGTCTTGTATCTGTAGAAGCTCCTGTTAGTGCGCTCAAACGGCGAGAGCAGGAAGCTGTCGAATATCGTGGCGCCGTAGATTCTGGGCCGCAGCAGGATCTTCATCATCGACACCACGTCCTTGTTGCGTGGCACGTTGCCGCTTGACCTCACGAACTGAAGGTCTCTGATTTTTCTATTTGACATAATTAGTCTGAACAGTCTTTCTCCTTGATATTCCCTTCGTCCTTTGGCTATGGGATACATCGACGGCAGGAGTTTAAGAATGAAATTCCTCTTCTTTATGTCGATTCTGAAATTGTGATATATATATAGAGAGGTGTCTGTTCTGGATTGCAGCAAGCTGTCGCCCTTGTCGAAAATCCTGTCAAGCAAGAGATTGTCGACATCTGTTTTCCTTTCGCGCCCCAAGACTCCGGCTGCCGCGCAGAAAACAATAAACATCAGTAAGATGATTCTCCTTTTCAACTCACCTTATTTTATATATGAGACTCCAAATTTCAATTTCTCGTACTGAAGAACTCTGAAATTCCAGTTCGCGGATTAAAATGCAAAGATATGGAATTTTTTTCAAGTTTACAAGGAGACGAGTAAGCAAATAAACAAGGATTTTTTCCTAAATACCTGAGTTCGGGATAAGCGGCAGTCGTTTTTCTTGCTATGCCAGATTTCCGACAGGTGCATATTACATTTGCCCTCCAAACAATATGGATGGCAAAATGCAGAATTGTAAAGTCCAAATGAAGTTTACTTTATAACAACAAGCTGTCCGTCAACATTCTCTATGCAATAGTCAATGTTGATGGATTATCACTCAATCTGTTAAAAACATCTGTATTTCTATCGTCAACATTCGCTTTCGTAAGCATAAAGTTAAGCAGTTCACCTCTCTCATTGCATATCAGGTGTAACTTGAAACCGAAATACCATCCCATGGTGCTTTTGCCTCTTTCTGCATAATACCACCTAAATTGACGAAGAACCAAGACTTTCTTAGTAAGCGTATCCGCGATGCAGCCTTGTACACGTTCGTTTATCATTATACCTTTG
>ERZ1026772.899-NODE-899-length-18523-cov-6.235434_pt1 | contig 18523 bp, 19 predicted proteins | sample MGYA00380124_ERZ1026772 | MGnify/ENA primary metagenome ERZ1026772 (study PRJEB33269, sample SAMEA4719760) | human gut metagenome | biome: human-associated habitat; feature: organic feature; material: feces | place: Cameroon | collected 2013-10 ...
GAATGGCTGCACCGCTTACGCGGAGCAGCTGTCCCGTTTTACCGTAACTTGCAGAAAGATATATGACAGCCGATTATCCAATGGTCCAATTGAATCAATCAACAGAAAAGTGAAAGATCTTAAGCGGTTAGGGCGAGGCTTTCGAAATTTTGAACATTTCAGAAATCGCTTCCTCTATGCCACACGGTCAGCTCCGGTTCTAAATGGAGTATCTGATTATAATCCTGTCACATATTTTGAAGAAGATGAATTTTAAGGAGGGTTCTATGAATAACTATTGCGCTTTTAGCAAAGATCATAAATGTATACTCTGGCTCGATTATGAAATTACAAGACAAGAATTAGAAGAATGCCACACGTTGTGCCACGGAAACTGGATTGAGATTGAACACAAGTACAAATATATCCAAGAGCTACGACATCTCCTGGATGAGCACGGAATCCCTTATCCGGAAGAATACGAAATAGACTAAATATTATTTAAGGGTCTGGTGTTATACCAGACCCTATCTCATACCCTCAAGTTAGCCCCTCACGAAGAACCCTCAACAACTATGCTATTTTTTATGCCAAACCCTCACGAAAGACCCTCAACAAGTTTGGCAAACCCTCAACAACTTTGATTATCCTCATTTTTGAGTAAAAATAATTTTAAAATTAATTTTTATGCATACTTTTAATTTAAATGTAAAAATACAATCATTGCACACTCGCATGATACAGATCCATAAAATAAGAATCTGTACGTAATAGTTCTTCAAAAGTCCCTTGTCCCACGATCTTTCCTTCTCTAAAGAGAATAATTCTGTCAAAACCGGAAATGGAATTTAACCTATGTGCAATGGCAATGACTGTTTTGTCTTTCAATTTACTCATAATAGATTTCATTACATTTTCTTCGGTTAAATTATCCATTGCAGATGTTGCTTCATCTAAAATGACAAGTTCAGGAGTTTGAAACCACAAGCGAGCCAATGCAAGTCTCTGTTTTTCTCCACCGGATAGACAAGTCCCTTTCTCACCAATCTCGGTGCTCAAGCCTTCTGCAAGATTCTCAACCAGATCAGATAGCTGCACTTCTCTCAATGCATCCCGTATTCGTTCTTCCGGCACCATTCTGTCAAATACCAGATTTTCTTTTATTGTTCCATCAAAAACAGGGGCATCCTGTGATAGGAAACTGACCCGGTCATACAGATTATCAAGACAGATTCCTCTTAACTCCATGTCTCCTAAGCGGACTTTTCCCTGACTGTATTTCAGTAATCCCAATAATATTTTAATCAGGGTCGATTTTCCGGAACCACTTTCTCCTACAAAAGCGATCTTTTCTCCCTTTTTTATGGACAGGCTCAAATCATCAATAATTTTTCGTTCCTCATATTGAAATGATAAATTCTTAATTGCTATTTCACCGATATCCATATGGATTGCATCGCCTTTTGTTAATTGAACATCATCCTTTAAATCCAGAAATTCTTCAAATCTCTTATAGGATGCCTTATCCAATTTATATTGAACATAAAGTACATTAAAAATTGCAATCGGCGTATAAGCATTTTCAATCAGTGTAATTAGTGCAACTACCGAACCCACTGTAAGATTTTGCGTTTTCCATGCGTAAAAAAGAATCCCGATATCCAGCATGGCCACAAGCAGCGCAAATATTGTAAAAAATGCCTCATGGATCATATTCATTTTTACTTTTGATGAAACAATATCCTCTTTGGCCTTATTCGTTTTCTTTATTTCATTCGAAAACTGTTTACTCATACGGAATACCGGCATTTCCATAAAGCCTCTGACCAGATAATGGTTGAACAGCTCTTCACTGTTCAGAATCTTTTCTTTTATCTTATACAAAAACTTTAGTAAAATATTGGTTATGATAAAAATGAGTATATAGCCTGCAAACAAGACATAGGTAACTTTTTTATCAATTTTCCAGATAAAGTATACACTAAAGACGATGGTCGGAATCAAGTCGCGAATCAACCGCAGCCAGAAATGAAATACCACATTTCTTCCTGCTGATGAACCATTTTCAATCCTCTGAACCAGTTTCCCGGTACCTGTTTTCTGATATTCTGCATAATCAATGGTACTTATTTTTCTAAGTGACAAAAGCTTAAAATCCAGATAAATACCATGCTCCAGTTTCTTTTCCGGATAATTATCCAGATAGTTCATACCATAATTTATCAATAAAATAAACCCATATATGACAACTCCTGCAAATGCAAGTGTCCCATCAGCCAGTCCATCAATGACCTTCTGGAAATAGTCGGCCTTGTAATTAGCCATAAATGCATTAAATATACCCAGTCCAATGTAGACCAATACCCATATTCTGTTTTTCTTTAATACTTCTTTTATATAGCGCATAACTGTACTCCTTTATATTATATTTCAATCATCAGGTCAGTACAGTCAACGACTGCCAGCAAGTTTCTTTCACCTCAGCACAATCTGCCAACAGTTTACATCAACTGTACTGAGTAATTACCTCGGATCAATTTCATACGAATCTCACCTCTTTCATATAAGATATTTCGGTTACTATATACCAAAATTTCTTTTACTTTGTTTTATATGTAAACCCAAAAACAAACGGAACGTTGTTATTTATTCATGTTCTCAACTAAGCTCGCAGCTTTTACGGTCATCTCCACCCAGCCCGGCACAAAACCACTTCGTAATGCATTTTTAACAGATTTAAGATTCGACCAGGCACAACAATAAAACGGCACCTTTCCTCTATCCATTATCTCTATTGCCAAATTACTGGTTAAGGAAGAAGCGATCCCCTGCCTGCGATACTCCGGCAAAACATCAACTCCAATCTGCCACATATCATCACAATCTGCAGAACAGGCTGCAAGTCCGATCAGTTTCCCATTATCATAAGCGCCAACCCCCAGAACATCCCGTTCCTTTCTATCGTCACAAAGTGCATTGCTCCAAATCGGAAGATACAAATTTGCAAAATCCTTTTGTTCCAATACCTTAAGTTGATAGTTACATTCTCTTCTTTTCAAAGCATTAACATCCGGTAGAAAATACTCTGCCATAAAACAAACACGGTAGCCGTTTTCTTTCATCCGTTCATCCAGCCAATGCATATTAGGAGTTTCAAAGCAATGATAAAACTCATATTTGCTTAGATAACTTTCAACAATTTCTCTATATTCATCTTTTACAGACGCAACTATATTATTTCCATATGAAACCAGATTGCAGGCAATAGGTTCTTTATAGTATTTTCTTGCTAATGGACCAATCCCAGACTTTACAAACACATTTGTGTCCATAAGAAAATCAGAAGCCTTAGCATTCGTATCGTAGGCCGATTGCTGCATTGCAATATCAAGTATCTCTTTATTTGTCATATTTTGATCCCCTCATAATTTGCCAATTAAGTACTTCCCTCGGTGAACCTGCAACAAAATTAATAATAACATACCTTTTATTTACTTTCTACTCAACAAACCCAGCAGAACCAAAAAGCATATGCCACATCCCAGCAATATTCCTACACACTTCATCAATTCATTTTTTCTATAAGACTGCTCTGGAAGAATCCCATCTTTGTCATAAGAATACTTCGTATGGTCTGACGTATATGCCGTTATGAACTCTCCAACATCATATTGTGAATATACATTTCCCGGCACCTGCATCCGCTTATTATATTCATTTGCTTTCCCATTGTGATAATAGAAAAAATAATTTTGGGATATCGAATTATTTGCTGAAGCGTCTTCCGTCTTTTTATCCGTTATCACAATATTTTCTATATAATAATCTTGTCCCTCAACCATCTTTTCCATTTTCTTATGAAATGCAGCAGATGTCATAAATATATGTATCCACACAATCATAAAAAGCAGACACAAAATAGCCAAACAGCACCAGAACAGAACTTGCTTCTGTTTTCCTGTCAATCTCTCTTTTTGCTCTTGATGCTTAACCAATTTATTACTCATTTTCTTTTATTCCCAAGGCCTTTCTTTACCAAGCCAGCCCTTTTCCTCCCAATATGCAACATCCCTGGGATTTGAAATTATCTTCTGCATGAATCGCATAACCATAAACATTCCCCTGGATTTGATCCCGGGTTTCACATTGCCCGAACGGTTCCTAATTTTCTTTGCCATTTCTGAGGTTGCTTTATCAATTTTTCTCTTTTTCTTTTCACTGACTCCGTTCCAATTAACGGCAGCAACACTAACCCCATACTGATATATCCTGGCCACTCCCCAGAAAAGCAGACTATCCATCATATCCTTGTTCGTCGATTTCATGCCTGCACCAGCCGCTGTCGATATGCATACGCCCTGCTTTTTAAACATCGTTTCTTCCGGACAATGCACCATCCATCTGTATCCATAATGATCTAAAAAAGCCTTCATGGATCCTGTCGCATGATATACATAAACCGGACTGGCTAAGATAATCACATCCGCTTCATCGATTGCAGCCGTTAATGGTTTTAGTTTTTCATAATGGGGACATTTCTTCTCCGATTCCAGAATGCATCTTGTACATCCAACGCAAAATTCTCCAAAATCTCTTGGAAGAAAGAATTCTTTTATCTCGCCATCTAATTTTTCTGCTAACATATGAGCAATATGATAGGTTGAGCCTTTATGGCTTTGACCATGTATTATTACGATCTTCATGTTATCTCCATTTACAGCAAGAATGCCCCGACGGCTGCACTTCAAAAGTGATTCAGCCGCTTCTGTATCCATTTCTCTTTTCTTTCTCCGCATTTCGCTAAACATTATTTTTCCTCCATGAACCGAATGATAATCTATTGCATCTCTTCCGTCCAAAATCTTCCGGAAATATTACGTCTGGGACCCAGCCTCCTACCACACGAATTTCATCTTCATATTCCTGAAAAATATTAACTAACTCTATCAGAACTCTATGTGCGGCCCGCTTCTGACCTTCCGAATAGTCTATGCTGCTTTTCAAGTCTTCATCTCTTATCACCTAAGAATCTCCTTCCCCAAAACCGCATCCGCCATTTCTTCTCCCCTGCCCTTTATCTGCATACAATCCAAATATATTTGCAGAGGGGATACTACTGCAGAATCACCAATTACCCTACAATCCTTGATATAGGAATCATTCTCTAATGGAAAAATAACCACATTTGAACCACTGTTTACTTCTTTCATATCCAAATATCTGATTGCTTCCTGAATATCCTCCGGTGCTATATAAACATGTACCTTATTATAACGCACCACCGGCGTATAACGCACTCCACCGGACAATCCGGTAAGATAAGAATCAATCCCCGTATCTGTCTTCATTTTTTTTAATCGTTCCTCAATAACAGATATATTATCCAAACTATAGCAAGCATAGGATGTTATTTCTTTTCTACCATAATCCTTGCTCCATTCCAACAAGAGTGATTCCGGATCAATAACCTTATAACCATCCGGTATTCCATACTTCCTTCTCATTAAACCAGAAGTTATCTTTGTTAAATGCCTGAGACGAATTCTTGTATCAGACTATTTATCAACTCCGGGTTATCTGTATTAGAATTATGCCCGGCTCCTTCAATCCATTTCAAAGGAATCCGGGTCTTTCGATGCCATGCTTTATTATACCGTATACACGAGCCGGCACGATCTTGTGTGCCGCATATCAACAAAGCCGGACACTTAAGCTCATACGCCAGATTCTTTTCTATTGCCTCTGCCAAAATACGAAAACCATGTCCGGCAATTTGTGCATAACGCTTTTGGTTGCCGTTATAGACCAACATCATTTCACGCATCAAATTTCTTCCATAATCAGAAGCTGCAACACCTTCACTCCCCTGTTTCAAAAGCAATTTCCATGGATAGTGAGCATATACCGACTCCATTTTTTTCAGAAGCCAAAGTTCAACTGCCGTAACATATTCTCTTTGCAACGGTGCAGAATCAATGGAAGTAAATCCTGCCAGTTGATTCGGATAAAGATGTGCATAGACCTGTCCCAAGTATCCGCCCATTGACTGACCGATGATAACCGGTTTTGCGATTTCTTCCTTCTCAAGAATGCCATTCAGCCATTTTGCCTTGTCAAACAAGTCAAAATCAAACCGAAACGGCCACGAAGACGCATGAGCTGGTGCATCCCACACAATAATGTTATATTTTCCCTCAAAGCATTCCACTTGTTTATCAAATAATCTATGGTCAGCAGTCAATCCTGGCAGAAAAATGAGCGTGATCGCATCCATGCTTAGAATGCTTGACCAATAATGAATCGTTCCACAAAAAGTTTGATATGTATTTTCCCTCAATGAATTCATCTCCCCGAATAAGAATTTATCGCCGTATCAAAATACCTTTCATATATTGTCATCCATAGATGACGTACCTTTTAGATAGCCTTAATCAACTTGATAAATAAAATCAAGAATCATATTATCCAGTTCACAACCTGCACCAGAACACCTGCCAACAGGCACACCGGAAGTCCGATCACCATTCCTTTCAGGCTCGCAATAAAATGAAACCGATAATCCTTATAGGAATCCATCAGATCCTCCGTACCCGGAATAATCAGCTTTTTACTGTGGCATACCCAGATCCAGTCAATGACAAAGCAGTCATACCAATCAACAACCAGCCAGATTACATAGGAAATCAGAAATCCCTGTAGAAAATCAGCATCATGATTTACAAAGTAAAGCACCAATGTCAGAACAAGCAAAATCACAATTGCAGCAGCAAGTTTCTTCTTTCTGGTCTGTGGACTGTCTGCCTTTCTGCTTTCATCAATTAATCCCAGTTCCAGACAGCGGTCTATAATCGGCTGCGGCATATCATAGACCGTATCAACAGGATTCTTACTGCCAGCTGCCACCGCAACGGTAAATAACACAATCAGTATTAAGGTTTCTATTAAAATTACAGTAATGTTCATTTTATCATCCTCCCATTTTCCCTGATCTTCCTAAACTTCATTCAACAGCCGGACCGCCTCATAAAAGCTTTCCTTACTTTCCGGGAATACTGGCATGCAGGAGTAACCATGCATCATTTCCGGCTGGATATGGATATGCAGCCAGTCACCGGCTCAGGTCTTTTCATATGCTGCCTGATATGCTCTGGCATTTCCGGCACAAATCTCCTCTGCAAAATACATATAGGTAACGGGTGCATTATGGAAATCCATATAAACAGGACAATAGGCATCCTTGGGCGTCTCCCGACCATGGCAAGCAATCTCTGCAAGCCCCCGGAATGCATTCATCGTAAAAAACGGATCTTGGGAAGCATAACGTTCCATTTCTTCCCAATCCTCTGCTGTGTCGGGCACGCCGGACGGCGAATTTGCAATAAAAAGCTTTGGCATGCCAAGTCCTTCCTGCCTTTTGTTAATCTGATGAATAATACCGGCCGCAAACAATCCTCCCATGGAATCTCCCACGATTGCAATATTCTCTGCACCATATTTTTTGACCATTTTACAGTATGTATCATAGAGAACGGATATGGTAACGGTTATATTTACTTCTGTAATCGGCGGGTAAATGGGATACCACACATCCATTCCAGTCCGGTCTCCGTATCCCCTCGCCATTCCGATTTCGCTCTTCCACTGAATTGTTTCGCCGCCATAGATAAACAGCATTGCTTTATTCTTTTTATTCTCGGTCTTCCTGCTTCGGATAATCAGACAGGGATAACCTCTTATCGTGATCTCTTTGTACAAGGACTTATGATCCGTTGGAAAAACATATTGATTCTTTTCATTTATTTTTCTTGCTTTTTCAAGTTCCGTATCCAGATCGGTGTAGTCCGCTTTCATGGATGGAAATACCGTTGTCATGATTTTAAGCAGCCGATATGCCGCTTTCCCCGAAAAACTCATAAAAGATCCCCTCCATACCTGCTACTTTTTATAAAAATGAAAATCACAGCAGTCTCCCCCGGAACCTAATGTTTTCGTTCTGGAAAAGCCGATTTTTTTCAATCCGCCATAGGTAACATGGTCTGCATCACAGAAAATATGACACAACTCTGCACAACCGTTTTCTGCACAGGTGGTATGCCAGAGACACTTATGGATTGTAACGTCAAAATAATCCTTACCACGTTTCTGGACGCTTTCCTGCAAATCAGTTCTGCGCATGACTTTCAGAAATATCCTGCTATAAAGAGCATAAAATCCGGGTATTAATTCCATCTTTGCCATTGAGGAATGCATTTTTGCCCCGACCTCATCAAACAGATATTTCTGCATATACTCATACACGTCTTCTTCCGGCATCTCTTCTTTTGACAGAATTTTAAACAGTGCAATGCCCGGAAGAATCACCTGGATAAGCGTTTTCATCTGATTTTTGGACTTATTATCCGTATTTTTAATTAAGATGTTCAGCATTTCCTCCTGTCTCATAAACAAGGCACTTCCTCGGTCTTTTCCGAACTCTTTTATCAAAAAGGCTTTTACCTGTTTCTGCTGTTTGATCTTCATCTTTACGCCACCCAAATACTTTTCTTTCTGTGTTTCTGTGGCTCATTATATCACATCTGATCTCCACTTCTAACCCTATTTTGATTGGTCTAAGAATACTTTCCCTACATCTCCTTTATTGCCTGTCGGAACAGAATGCGGTCACGACCGGATTGACTTTATCCGGGAAATCGGTGAAATAATTATGCCCGGAATCCTTTACCACATAGCTTTCATGATTGGGAAATTTCTTTTCCCACAGCTTCATCGACTCACGTATTTCCCCAATGTCCTTTTCCGCAGCCAGAAATAAAGCTTTTATTTCCTTATGGACTGTTAAGGAATCCAGGGAAAATTTCGACCATGCATCCTTCTGCATAGTACAAACACAATCCCATGTAATTCCGTCCTTCAGATACCTTTCTTTATTCTGCTTCCAGAGAATGTGACATCCTATTTTTCTCGTATAGAGCCAAAAAAGCAGGCTTTTCTTCACATTGGTACTTCCTACCACAATTTTCTCAACAAGCTCCGGCTTTTTTTGCAGAATTTCTTTCACAACCAGACCACCATAAGAGTGTGCAATGAGGATTACTTTCTCATTGAGGGACAGATGCTCAATTAACTGAATCACTTCCATTGCGGAATCCTCAAAGGAAAAAGCCTTGTCCCCTACACGTTCACTTTTTCCGCATCCGGGCAGATCCACAAAGATCATTCTTTTATCCGGCAACAGATGATATTGCTGTTCAAATGATTCATTTGTCGTAAATCCACCATGAATGAATACAACCAACTGTCCATCCGGCTTTCCATACTCTTTATAATACATGTTCTGTATTCCTCATTTCCGTCACTCAAATATTTCCAAGCATAAACCTGATATAATTATTCAGTCCCTCTTCTGTGTCAATCGCATATTGCTTACTTACATCCAGATAATATTCTTTTATATTTTCTTTTGAAAGCGGTTCATTGGACGGAATATTTTCTCCATATCCTTTGCGGGCATTCTTCCATGGAGCTTCATTATGCGTAATTCTTTCAAGTACCTTTCCTCCATACAATCCAAAAGTATTTACAACAAGGTCTATTATTTTTTGTTCCTCTGCCGATAATATTTCTTTCGTTCCATCTAACACAGCAAAACGTGCATCTTCAATTGGATTATACTTAAAATCCCTAAACAAATCATATGCTTCAGGAAATACCGGTCCATGAATCCACGCCTGGCAGTTTTCAGCAAACATCGGTCTGTCATATAATGCCAGACAAATACCCTGAATAAAATACAGTAATTTTTGCAGCATCAACGGAGTGACTTCTTCAAGTCTTTCAAACATATACGATATTACTCCAAGCATTTTCTCTGATACAGAAAAGAGGGTCTCCAACTGGTCTGCTGCAAGCATTGCTTTGTTATAAGCAGCATCCGCAATTTTAGCTCTGTTCTCATTCAGACATTCCTTCATATATGCCGGAGAGGTAAGTGCTTTCCTTATAATATCTGAGTATTCCTTTGACGGAATCTGCCCTGCCAAATAACGGGTAATTGTTACCTCACCAAAGCCTAATGCTAACGACAAGGGAGCCTTTCCGATTTTATAAATCTTCATAAGCTTTTCGATATCTGTTATTGTAACAATACCTTCATATGCACGATATTGTTCATCCATCTCCTGAACATTTTTATCAATTAATCCCGGAAGTGGCATCTCTTCTCCACACGCAGTACATATCGCGGTTGTAACACTAAAAATATATTCTTTATCTCTGATCACCTTTGTAATATTCTTTTTCTGAAGAATATACTCCGTTTCTTTTCTGCATTCTGTACAAAAATCCTTTCTTCTTCCCGTCGCTGTCATTTTGGTTTCCTCCCACTATTTTCAGTTACTATTTTCTGTCACTTGAAATAATACTTCAATGGATATTTCTGCTTATGAAATGAAATAACAATCACAAAACAATTCTCCAGTTTATTAAACTTGATATAAAGAGAAACCGTTTTCTCACGGTTTCCAGTTCTTTCAAGTAATCTGACATCCTTTCCGAATACATAAAGCAATTCATGCTCAAACCCTTTATGTTCATTTTGTATTTTTTCTGAAAAATCCGATACTGTTAAGCTTAAGAGAATTTCTTTTGCCTTTGCTTCATCAATAACATAATCCCAAAATAAATCCCGATTATCCAGACGTTTTAAATTATTCTCTATTCGATATCTGTCATTACCAATCGCTGTTTTTACATCTGAAAGATAAGTTTCAATTTCTTCATATGTAACACCCAATATAGAGTCCTCCGTACTTTTATGATTGCCTTTTTGCTTTTCCCTATCATCATAATAGCAGATGATCGAATTTTGTCAATATACGATCATCTGTTATCAAACTTCATTCCATGTAAAAAGGGCCTGCATTCTAAAATGCAAGCCCCAACTGCTTTTTCTTTAATCTGGATCCATATGAAGTTCAACTTTGGAACGACCTGTTCGCTTTACCCCCCATTTAGAAAGTGGGATAAAGCCCGACAACGGTCTTATCCCACTTCAAAAATCAATATAAAATCTCTACTTCACAACTCTCACACGGAATACCCCATCTACAGCCTGCAGTTTCTTAAGAATTTCTTCTGTTGCAGGGCTTTCGATGTCGAACATGGAGTAAGCAACTTCGCCTTTTGATTTGTTAATCATGTTGGCGATGTTGATTCCTGCATCTCCGAAGCATGCGGAGAACTTCGTAATCATGTTGGCAATATTCTTATGGAAAACGGCAACCCGGCCTGCGGTCTCGCACACACCCATATCACAGTTCGGATAGTTTACGGAGTTCTGGATGTTACCGTTGTTTAAATACTCCATCATTTCCTTAACAGCCATCTTCGCGCAGTTGTCCTCGGATTCCTCAGTAGAAGCACCCAGATGAGGAATAACGATACATCCCTCCTGTCCTGCGGTTGTCGGATTCGGGAAGTCGGAAACATACTTACGGATCCTGCCATCCTTGATTCCATCCAGGATGTCCTGTTCATTGCAGAGCAGATCTCTTGCAAAGTTCAGAATGATAACGCCATCCTTCATCTTGGAAATAGCATCGGCATTAATCATTCCCTTGGTAGAATCCAGTAATGGTACATGAATGGTAATGATGTCACAATTGGAATAAATATCCTCTACATTCAGTACATGCTTGACATCACGGCTTAAGTTCCATGCAGCATTTACGGACACATACGGATCATATCCATATACTTCCATGCCAAGATGCTTGGCAACGTTTGCCACCTTTACACCGATAGCTCCAAGTCCGATGATACCCAACTTCTTGCCCTGGATTTCGGTACCGGCGAATTTCTTCTTTTCCTTTTCGGCAGCCTTTGCAATATCCGGATTGTCCTTATCGGATAAAACATAGTTCACACCGCCTAAAATATCACGGCTTGCAAGCAGCATACCTGCAATAACAAGCTCCTTAACACCATTCGCATTCGCACCCGGCGTATTGAAAACAACGATTCCTTCCTGTGCACAACGGTCTAACGGAATGTTATTGGTTCCGGCACCTGCTCTTGCAATGCAAAGAAGCTTCTCGTCAAACTGCATATCATGCATGACTGCGGAACGAACCAGAATACCTTCTGCACGATTCACTTCATCGGTCTTTTCAAAATCACTGGTAAAATCATTCAATCCAACCTGTGCGATCGGATTTAAGCAATAATAATTAAACATGGCTCTCTCCCCAATCTTATAAGTTTTTCGCTTCAAAATCCTTCATGAATTCTACAAGCTTCTCAACACCCTCAATCGGCATTGCATTATAGATACTTGCACGCATACCGCCAACGGTACGGTGTCCCTTTAAGTTCTCGAAGCCGGCTTCCTTTGCTTCCTTTACGAACTTGGCATCAAGTTCTTCGGAACCTGTAACGAAAGGTACGTTCATCAAAGAACGGTCTTCCTTACGGACAGTTCCCTTGAACAGCTTGCTCTCATCCAGATAATCATAGAGAATTTTGGCTTTCTTCTCATTGATCTCCTTCATCTTCTCAAGGCCGCCCATTTTCTTCAGCCACTTGAATACCTTACCACAAATATAAATTCCGTAAGCCGGAGGAGTATTGTATAAAGAGTCATTATCTGCATGAATCTTATATTTCAGCATCGTAGGTGTTCCAGGTAAGGTATCTTCGGTAATCAGATCCTCACGGATGATCACGATAACCACACCGGCCGGTCCGATATTCTTCTGCACACCACCGTAGATCACACCATACTTGGTAACGTCTACCGGCTCAGACAGGAAACAGGAAGACACATCCGCAACAAGGGTATGTCCCTTGGTATTCGGAAGGGTCTTATACTTTGTTCCGTAAATGGTGTTGTTTTCACAAATATATACATAATCCACATCATCAGGGATCGGAAGATCGGAACAATCCGGTATGTAAGAAAAGGTCTTATCTGCGGAGGATGCCACTTCAATTGCTTCTCCGTAAATCTTAGCTTCCTGATATGCCTTCTTAGCCCACTGACCGGTAACGATGTAAGCAGCCTTACGATTCTTCATGAGGTTCATGGGAATCATGGCAAACTGCTGGCTTGCACCACCCTGAAGGAACAGTACCTTATAATTATCCGGAATATTCATCAGTTCACGCAGATCTTTCTCTGCTTCCTTGATGATATGATCATAGGTCTTAGATCGATGGCTCATTTCCATCACGGACATACCGCTTCCCTGATAATCTAACATCTCATCTGCAGCTTCTTTCAGTACTTCTTCAGGTAAAACTGCGGGACCTGCTGAAAAGTTATACACTCTGGCCACTTTCTTCTCCTCCTGCTCATGCGAAATCTGAATAAATCTTTCAAAAATTAATTTTATACTCTTATTTCCCATTCGTCAACCGCTTTAGCAATTTACTTTAATAAAACATCACACAGGGTGTTCCGATTTCCACCATATCATAAAGCTCTGCGACCTGATCGGTCGGGGTATTCACACAGCCATGAGACCCATTCGTCTTATAAATTTCACCACCAAAATTCTTTCTCCAGGAAGCATCGTGAATGCCGATCGCTTTATAAACCGGAATCCAGTATTTCACGGGAGTCGCATAATCCGCGCCACGCAATATCCGGTTCCGCTGCTTGTTATAAACATAGTTGGTTCCGGACGGTGTTCCACGTCCAAGGCTCGTATTTCCGGTCACCACATCGGTTTCAATTTTTAAAACGCCATCCACATAATAATACATTTTCTGTTCGGTCATATCGACTTCAATATAAGTAGGACCAATGTCATTCTTCCCCTGATATAGTGCTTTTTGCAGGTATTCCGGTTCATGCCGTTCTGTCCTTTTCTCACAAAAAGCCTGATAGAGGTATTCCTTTTCGGTATCCCGGTCGATCAGGTTTCCGTAAATTCCACCCTCAACAATCACCTTTTCCCCACGGGTAGCCCTGAATTCACGGACAGCACCAACTGTATCGTATTCATCTGCCAGCTGATCGATAAAAGCATCGGTCTTCTCCCTGTCTGCGATGAGATCTCCGTTTTCATCAAGAAGAAAACTGCCATCCTCATCCAGTTTCATAAAGTTACAGGTAACAGAAGCATCCACCTTCACTTCATCCTCTCCCATTACATACACAATGCCGCATTCCTGAAAAGCACTTACCTTTTCATACAGTGCAATATCCTCCTGCATCAGCTCCGTAAGGGGAAGATCCTCATAGCATCCTGCAGCCTCCAGATCCAGTTCTCCCTGAAAGCTGTCAAATGCTCTTGTAATATATTCTTTTGTCTTCTCTTCGTTTAGCACATGGGATCTTTCATTTAACAGATAATACCCCTGAGGGCCTTTGCAGAGTTTTACTCTCCGGTTTTCCGGACGGATTCCGGTAAAGAATGGGAGCTCGGCTACTTTCTCTTCAAATGTTTCCACCTGATAAGAAACCACCGGAAGGACTTCATGATTATTCTTTTCTCCCAGCATATTGTCAATCCATAGAAGCGGACTTTGCTTCTCATAAAAAGCCTTAAGTCCCGGGAGATAATTCATGGAAAGAGAAACCTCCTGTGCCGGGATCATATAGGACTTACCATCACTGTCTATAATGGTAAGTCCCGGATAGGAGGATTCTTCCTGTAATTCCTTATTGACCTCATCCAGGGTTTTACCCGTACAGTAGACACCATTAATCCATGTATTGTAGGAAAAGCCATCCCTGTAATAAAATGCCAGTCCCAGATACATGCACAAAACCGATATGATAATAACCAGAATTCCAATTCCGAATCCCTTAGCCAATGCCTTATTCATGCAGTATACTCCCTAAAAATAAGGACCTTCCTGTAAAATATTCCGGAAAGTCCCCACTTAGAACTTCTTTTGTTAACTCCTGCTGAAAACTTCACTGCTCCACCATAGTAACAGATCAGCCATGCTCATTCATAAGCTGCCGGATTGTACAGATCGGCTGACAAAAATACGTGTTTTCCGGCAACTTATTTCATGTCGGATGCGTCAAATGCCTCGCTGATCGGTGCTCCGGCAGGAACCATCGGAAATACCTTGTCATCCTCCGGAATAATGCATTCAATCAGAACCGGTCTCTTTAAATCAATGGCCTTCTGAATAGCAGCAGCCACTTCTTCTTTCTTCGATACCCGGATTGCTTCACAGCCAAGCCCCTTCGCAACCATACAGTAATCTACCTGCTCACTTAACACAGTCTGGGAATAACGCTTACCATAAAAGAGCGTCTGCCACTGACGTACCATACCAAGCACATGATTGTTGATCACTACTTCAATAATCGGGATATTATAATGACTTGCCGTTGCAAGCTCATTCATATTCATACGGAAGCAGCCATCACCTGCAATATTAATACAGATCTTATCCGGTTGTCCAAGCTGTGCTCCAATACAGGCGCCAAGGCCATATCCCATCGTTCCAAGTCCACCGGAGGAAAGGAAGGTTCTCGGCATGGTATAGGTATAATACTGGGATGCCCACATCTGATGCTGTCCGACATCTGTTGTAATAATGGCTTCACCCTTGGTAATACGGTCAATTTCCTGCATGATGTACGGACAGGATAATTCTGAAGGATCATAGGAAAGCGGATACTTTTCTTTCAGTTCCTCAATATGTGCCATCCATTCGGTATGCTGCTGTTTTGGCAGCTTTTCATTGATTTTTGTCAGAATTTCTTTAAGATCACCGACTACGGAAGCAGTTGTTTTTATATTCTTATCAATTTCTGCTGCATCAATATCAATATGTAAGATCTTTGCACCGGAAGCAAATTTTGCTGCATTTCCAACAACACGGTCCGAAAAGCGCGCTCCCAGTGCTATCAGAAGATCACATTCACTGACACCAAAATTCGATGCTTTCGTTCCATGCATACCAATCATACCGGTATATTTCGGATCATGTCCATCCATGACACCCTTTCCCATCAGGGTATCACATACAGGAGTATCCAGAATTTCTGCAAGCTCACGTACTTCCTTATAAGCTTCGGAAATCACGGCACCACCGCCGACATAGATAAACGGTCTCTGTGCTGCCTTCATTAAGGTAATCGCCTGCTCAATATCTGCATCGGTATATTTACAGGGATTCTTAAAAGGAAGAGGCTCCCTCTTTTCATATTCGCAGGTGTTGGCGGTTACATCCTTGGTAATATCTACAAGCACCGGTCCCGGTCTTCCTTCCCTGGCAATCCGGAAGGCCTTACGGATTGTATCAGCCAGTTTCGTAACATCCTTTACAATATAGCCATGCTTCGTGATCGGCATAGTCACGCCGGCAATATCCACCTCCTGGAAGGTATCCTTGCCAAGTAAAGGAAGGTTTACGTTGCAGGTAATGGCAACGACCGGTACAGAATCCATATAAGCGGTTGCAATTCCGGTTACAAGATTCGTAGCCCCCGGCCCGCTTGTTGCAAGACATACACCAACTCTTCCGGTTGCTCTTGCATAACCGTCTGCGGCATGAGCCGCACCCTGCTCATGGGAGGTCAGTATATGACGGATTTCATGAGAATGCTTATATAAAGCATCATACACATTCAGAATGGTTCCGCCAGGATAACCAAATACCGTATCTACTCCCTGTTCCTTTAAACATTCAACAACAATTTCAGCTCCCGTCAACTGCATGGAAGTCTCCTCCTTATATCAGAATAAATTCTTCAAAACCCTCGATATGATCTCGCAATCTGTATTTCTTATCTCTATTTTTCAGGCACCTCTAAGATTGCACCACGGTTACCGCTGGTTACCAGTTCACGGTATCTGGAAAGATACCCTGTGGTTACCCTGGGTTCTCTTGGCTGCCACTTTGCTCTTCGCTTAGCTAATTCTTCGTCCGATACCTTCATGTTGAGAGTATTTTCCGGAATATTGATGCTGATGATATCTCCCTCTTCCACAAGGGCAATCGGTCCACCTACGGCTGCTTCCGGAGAAACATGTCCGATGGATGCACCACGGGATGCACCGGAGAATCGTCCGTCTGTGATTAATGCTACAGAGGATCCAAGTCCCATTCCTGCGATGGCAGAGGTCGGATTCAGCATTTCACGCATACCGGGACCACCCTTCGGTCCTTCGTAACGGATTACAACGACATCACCTGCTACGATCTTACCGCCTTTAATGGCCGCAATTGCATCCTCTTCACAGTCAAACACTCTTGCCGGTCCTTCGTGTACCATCATTTCAGGCACAACTGCAGAACGCTTTACCACACCGGAATCCGGTGCAAGATTTCCCTTTAATACAGCGATACCACCGGTTGCAGAATACGGATTATCAATCGGCCGGATAACTTCCGGATTCCGGTTTTCTGCATCGGCAATATTCTCGCCTACGGTCTTGCCGGTTACCGTAAGAAGATCGGTATAAAGAAGATCCTTTCTGGTTAATTCCTTCATTACTGCATAGACACCACCTGCTTCATTTAAGTCCTCCATATAGGTCGGACCTGCAGGTGCCAGATGACAGAGGTTCGGTGTCTTCGCAGATAATTCATTGGCAATATCCAGGTTTAATTCCACGCCTGCTTCATGTGCAATTGCAGGAAGATGAAGCATGGAGTTCGTGGAACATCCCAGTGCCATATCTACGGTAAGGGCATTCATAAAGGCCTTTTCGGTCATAATGTCTCTCGGACAGATGTTGTTTTTAACAAGCTCCATGATCTGCATTCCGGCATGCTTTGCAAGACGGATTCTTTCGGAATATACTGCAGGGATCGTACCATTTCCGCGAAGCCCCATACCCAGCGCTTCCGTCAGGCAGTTCATGGAGTTTGCGGTATACATTCCGGAGCAGGATCCGCAGGTCGGGCAGACCTTTTCTTCGAACTCAGAAAGCTCGTCCATGGTCATCGTTCCGGCAGCAACGCTTCCAACTGCCTCAAACATCGAGGATAAGCTTCTCTTACAGCCATGTACATGTCCGGCCAGCATCGGTCCACCGGATACAAAAATGGTCGGAATATTGACTCTGGCAGCAGCCATTAAAAGTCCCGGTACATTCTTATCACAGTTCGGGATGCAGACCAGTCCGTCAAACCCATGTGCCATTGCCATACACTCTGTGGAATCGGCAATCAGATCTCTCGTTACCAGAGAGTACTTCATTCCGATATGTCCCATGGCAATTCCGTCACATACTGCAATGGCCGGAAATACCACCGGGGTTCCACCTGCCATGGCAACACCCATTTTTACTGCTTCTGTAATCTTATCCAGATTCATATGTCCCGGTACAATTTCATTATAGGAATTCACAATACCAATTAAGGGTCGGCGGCGTTCTTCCTCCGTATAGCCCAATGCATTAAACAGACTTCTGTGGGGAGCCTGTGCGGTTCCTGTCTTAACAGAATCACTTCTCATCTCTTATCCTCCTAAACCTGTTATTCTTTCTACTCTTATTTATGCAATCTCTGCTACAAGGAGATCTCCCATCTTTGTACAGCCTACCAGAGTACATCCCTCTGACATAAT
>ERZ1026772.904-NODE-904-length-18481-cov-10.304135_pt1 | contig 18481 bp, 19 predicted proteins | sample MGYA00380124_ERZ1026772 | MGnify/ENA primary metagenome ERZ1026772 (study PRJEB33269, sample SAMEA4719760) | human gut metagenome | biome: human-associated habitat; feature: organic feature; material: feces | place: Cameroon | collected 2013-10 ...
CTCGGGAGACCAACTCTATATGCTAAAACTGTGCACTTCTATCTTGAATGTTTATCTCACTCCACCAATCGCAATTGGATATAAATCATGCTGTGGGAACTTCTCGCAGCCGATATAGAGCGTATCGAAGGCATCGGTGCCGTCGGTACGGTGTTCGAGAAGGTCTTCTTCGGACTCCGGCTGCTTCTCCATACTTTTGTTCTTGCGGAAGCCGTTGCGTCCTCGCTCCACTCCTGCGGACTGGATGGCGAGGATAAGGTCATCGTTGTTTTGGCGGTTGAAGTACGGCATCAGTCGTTGCTTCCCGGCAAAGCCCTGGTTGATGAGAAGGTATTTCTCATCGTGTCGCATCGGGTTGCCGAGGTACACGTCAATGACCTGCCATCCGTGGCGCTCGAACTCATGGACTACCACCCAATGGAAGTCCTGGTCGTTTACGGCATAGTTAGAGCCGAGGGCAGTGGCATCGTAGTAGTAGATGACCGTCTTGTTAGGGTGTGGAGCGTAGTAGGTGCAGAAGTCGGCGACGAGCGCAGGGATTTTGCGCTCGAACTTCACATAGAAGGATTTGAGGATGTTTAATCTATTGTTGCGTGGCTGACCGCACACAATCCAGTTGATATTGGCATTGTAGTCCATGCCAATGCAAAGAGGTTGCATAGGGTCGATGTCCGAGTCCGTGCGACAGTCGAGCGAGCTGTTAAGCGTGGAGAACTGGTTAGTTGCGTGGATGGTGTAGAGATCCTGCTGCGCCTCCTTGATGATTTTGTCGTAGCCGAGCGAGTCGAGGTAGTCGAAATCCGACGCATCATATTTGTGGTACTCCTGCATTGACGAGTAGAAGCCATCGTGCGAGATGCCAATCTTCTGACAGAGGATAGAAGTCTGGAACGTCTTTGGCGTGAGGTCGCGCTTCATCTGCCGGATGTACTCTTCACCGAGAAGCTGTAAGTTTTCGAGTGTAGAGTATTCCTTGTAATAGACAGCCACCGAGCGCATCTTGTTAAGCGACTGGTCGAGCCATTTGAGGTAATTGGGCAGATAAGAAGGAATAGGCTTGCGCTGCTCTTTGAGTTGCGCTATGCGCTCCTTCGTCTGCCAAATCTTGTAGATTGTGCCCTTGATGGTGTCAATCAGTTCTGTGTCCATCTTATCCTCGTAGTGCAGGAACCAAGAACCTTTGGTGGTCTGAGGCATATCCGAGAGCACCATCATGCTATGGTTAAAGCTGTGGTGCCCGAAGTACGAGCGTATGCCACCATTGGCAGGCAGAGTCTCGTCCTTTAATTTGTTGTAATCAATGAACTTCGCCTCGTCAATGAGGAGCCATGAGAGTGTGAGCGAGTTGGAAGAGCCCGGGCGGTTCTGACTGATGATGATAGCCACCGAGCCATTATAGAACGTGATGACATGCTCATAGTCAGCAGGTTCGGTGATTGGCTTCGCGAAGGACTTCGGCGGTTTTCTACCTACCACATAATGCACGCCATTGATATACCCCCAACGCTTCCATGCTGCAAGCAGACCAGGGAGCGTGTTCGTCAAGCCATGCTTGAACGTAGGTACGACGATGCCACCTGTAGATCCAGGCATACGCTGCATGTTACGCAGCACAAAAGGCGAGGCGATGGAGTCCGTCTTGCCAGTGCGTCGTCCAGCCACGATGACAGTAGTCTTCGCGCCGATGTATTGCGTCAGGAGCTGAGGTTTGTTGAAGTACACACGCTTAGAGTGTTGCTTCGCCTCGATGTCCCAAAGGGAAGTGTCAACTTTGTTCGTCATTGTCTTCAGGCTTAAAGATGTCATCAAGCACAAGATCCGCTTGTTCGTATTCGATATTCTCCGTGTCCGGATGCGAAGAGGTAAGCTCCTGCGTAAGCTTTCGGATGCGGTCGTCGATGTTCGGAACCGGTGTGATACCCACAACACGCGGGTCAGTAGTCGGGAAGAACGGTTGGACGACAATCATGTGGTACGGCACAGATTGCTCGTCCTCGATGTCGATGCGGTTGAACTTCGCATAAGAAGTGGCCGCTTTCTCCATTGTCTTCGTGTCCTTACGCTTCTTCGCCATCTGGTACGTCTCCATAATCATCTCGTTATACCGCCAGCGGTGGAAGTCGCGCGTACACTCTGAGAGATTAGGTAGCAGCGCCTTGACGATTTTCAAGTCAGCATACGCCGTGACTTGCGACAATCCGTATCGGCTACGCAGTTCATCGACAAACTGACGATCCTTCATGTCAGGGTTGGCGATAGACCATGTTACCATGTCCCTTAATCGAAGTAGATGTTCGATTTGGGGAACAGGATATTTACCTTCCAATTCCGATTGGGAGGTGTAAAGGTCCTGTTTGGCGATGTCGATGATGCTTAATTGTGACATGAAGAGAATTTTGAATTATTCATCATCCTCCATATCGAGGAGGTTGTTACGGGTGTTTTCAAGAGCGAGTGGAGAGCCGACGTAGGCGAGCTGCATCTCCTGATGCAATAGCTTGACACGTGAAGCAGCCTTGCCACGGTGGTAACGCTGCGAAACGGCTGTTGTGCGGTCAGCAATGTCACGGCGTAAATCCTCTGGTGGAACACCGAGAATTACAGCCATATCACTTATTTTGAGGTAGATTGAAGCATACTGCTCAATCTGCGTGAGGGTTTCTTCTGAATAATCCATATTATTAATTGTTTGCACCAGCAGCGTTGATGCGCTGTTGGAATAGGTCGGTTAGCGGAACGGAATGGTTCTTTATAAGATCCATGACGGACGCATGAAGAGTGGTGAAGATGTCGGGCGAAGTGGAGATGAACGTGGACTCATGGCGGTTGCCTCGCGTGAGGTTTTGCGAGGTGACAACACTAATCTGTTCTCCTGACTCCGCTTGCACGAGAAGAATTTTAGAATGGTTGTCAGCGAGATAGGTACGCTTCATCGTCTGCGTGATGAACGCCCATAGCTTCAGCGTTTTGTTCGTAGCCTTATGGTCGAGAACAAGATTAAAGGCAGATATGTTGCCGGACTTCTCTATAAAGAAGAGTCGGCGCAGGAACTCCTCGGAGATGGAGAACGAAGTCTGCCAAATCTCCGCTTTGCCGACCTGTCCTAAAATCCACTCTAAGACGTCCGCCACCTGAAGAGCATTGGAGAGATACGCCTGATGTGGACATTCAGAGAGTGGCTTTAGGATGTCATCTATGTTGATGTTGCGCTTCACAACTTCTTGGATTTAGACTTGGACTTCGGCTTGGAAGGAGTGGCATCCTCAGGCTGCTCAGCTAATTGGTCAGTTGGCGACTGACCAATTTCAGCTTCCTTAGTCTGCTCCTCTTCGCTTTCTTTGGTTTCGGTATTGGCTGCACTTTCTGCCTTTGTCACATAATGGTCATAAGTGTCCCAATTTGCGTGCAACTTTTTATCGAGATTTATAAACTCGTCGAGCAACGGCTTGCGTTCCAAAGCCGGCACCAGCTTAGTAGAGTCCGACAACAAGCGTAGGCGTAGATGGAGCTCACGCATACGGTGAGTAATATCAAGGTTCTCGACATAGAGAGCCTGGATATCCTCAGGCAGCGAGTCGTGATCCGCACGCTTGCCTGCCTTAAAGTCTGTAGCCTCGTTATGTTCCTTAAATTCTGTGCGACTTGCCACGATAGCATCCACTTGTTCCTGCATGATGTTCACCTCGTCGTGGGCTTCGACCTCACGGCGAGCTTTGAGGAAGGCACGGAGCTTGCCTTCGATGAACTCAGCCTTGCCCTTAGGATTGATACTGAGATTACGATACATTATGGTGTTGTTGGTGAGTTGGAGAAGAAGGATAGCACCCTCGTTCCAGTCACGCTCAGCAGATGGCGTGTCGAGCCATTGCTGGAGTTTGTCTGTCAGATTATTCATATCAAAGTTTAACTTCGTTGAATTGTGGCTGTACTCGGCATAGTTCAAGCAAGCTTGACTCTGCTCTCGTTTGCTCACAATTTATTATTAATACCAGTAAAGAACACACAATTCTTGTGATGTTCGGTAAGCACATTGCGCATTGCCTTCAGCGTGGAGCCAGTAGTAACAAAGTCATCGAAGACGATGCAGTTAGGCTCTTTGGGGAGATTGTTCATGGTGAACACCGCCCCGATACGCTGCTTGGAATGGCAGAAAGCAACATCCTCGTAGAACGGGATGTTCAGCTGCTCAGCTATAAGTTCGCTGATACGAGTAGCGAAGTTCTTGACGAGATGGCGACGTTTGGGAGTGGTGACAATACACCATGCCCCCGTGTTCAGCTCCTCACCGAGGATGTCACGGATAAGTGGCGAGATGCTATCAGCAAAGAACGCCACCATGCTGTCGTCGCCCTTTATATCCGTCAGCGTTCTGCCATACAGCGACTTCTGCCATAGAGAGATGAAGAACGTGTCCGCCCGTCGAGTAAGCCGGACGCGTCGGGTGAAGTCGCACCGCGCTTCGACCGACTTATCCCATGCCTTACGCTTCTCGATGGCGAATATATCCTTCTGTTCATGCGCTGCAGTGGGTGAAGACAGATCAAGCGGACCCGATAAGTCCGGCACGGAAATGTCATTCAAGAATTCCTGCATGTCTATCGGAGTCCGCTTGTCCATGGTCAACTATGATTATAACTTTACTCGCCGTTACGCTGCGCAATCAATGTCGCCGTCCTCAGTGGTGATAGTGCCAGTGTAGAACGGAGCCGGACACTCGTCCGATGCCTCCACGTTGATAGTGGTGCCAGTGGTGCCAGTGGCACCCTGTCCGAGATCCTGTGTGACGGTGGTCTTGGTAGTCCACTTGTCACAACCCACGACACGGTGCTTGCCCTTCATGTCCTCGACGATGAAGACGTTGTCGTTGTTATTGAGGTAAGCAGCTGCAGCCGATGCCGCTTCGCTTACCGACGGATGCACCGCCACGAGTTTGTTGAGCTGCGTCTGTGACGGCAGTTCACCCTGTGCCTCACTTGTGAGCTGCGACTTCTCAGGAAGGATGTCGATGTATTTCCATACAGCGTTTTCCTTCAATGTGAAGGAGCCGTCGTAGACAGAAGAAGTGACACGTCCGACCTCGTTATGAGGAAGTTTAGGCCAAACAAGAATGTCATTCTTGGATGTATAATAAACACGGCGACGCACACCAGGAAGTTCCGGTGTGCCCATCGCCCATGCAAGAGATTTTTGTACGTCTGTATTAGATGCTGCCATAATTACTATTGTTAAGAGTTAGACTATAAGCCAGCCAGTTCAACGACCTTCAAGCGTCGCTTGTCGATAGACTCGAACTGTACACCGAAGAACATGGTGGCGATGTACGAGAGAAGGAACGCATCGAAACGCTCAACGTCAACAGATTCCACGTCGCCCATCTGGTCATATCCATAAAGCATATTGATTTTTGGCGAGATATGGATATACTTCGAGTCCGTCTTGTTAGCAAGCGGACAGAAGATGAGTTTGCCGTTAGAACCCTCGACAGTAGGCTGATTGTACTGCGTGTTATATGGAATACCGCTGTGTGTGAGCAGATAACCCTCGTTATACTTATCCACGAAGTCCTGCGAGCAGAACATGAAGAGAGTCTGCGAGCGAAGACGAGGGTCGAGCGAGAACAGAATCTCCTTAGCCACGTCCACGGCGTTGGCAGAGGTGATGGCATCCGTCAGTTTGAGGTAATTGCCGTTCTCCTTAGCGAGAGCACCGGAAGTAACCTCCTTCTTTGTGATGGTGTCGAAGCCATCGAAAAGATCCTGGGTGGTAGTACCGCTTGCGTTGCGCACACCGCTCCAGATAGCATCATTGAGCTTTTCGGAGAGCGACTTGGCGATAAGTCCAAGCACCTCGCGAGCCGTAGGCACAGACTTCTGTCCGTCGCCCTTAGTGGCACCAGTGCCGAGGAGCGTAGAGATAGCCGAGTTAGGCTCGAACTTCGCGACCACCGAACCGAAGAACGTTTCAAGCGTTCGGAAGTCCAGCTGCAAGTTCACGTCCTCCGAGCGAGTTGGCGAGTAAGGAGCGAACTGGGCCGAAGCGTTGAGCGTGCCCACACTCTCCTTGTAGCGGATGCCAGGGCGACCGGTCATAAACTTAAGAGTCTCGTCGCAGCCGATAATCGGCAGACGAAGGAAGTCAGAACGCCACTTTCGAGCAGCATCCTTGTATTCTTGTAGGGTAAATTGTAGTTTTCCTGCCATGATATGGAGTTTTGAATTATGATTTTTGAGTTGTTATGGTAATGAGTCAAAGAGTGCCTGGGCGGAGTTGGTGGTGTCGTAGAACTTCTCGATGTCAGATTTTTCGGTATTGGTGCCACCGTCCTTCTTGTCATCAACAACCGTGTTAGTGGTGTCAGCAGGGAGCTTTTTCAGTTTCTCCTCCAAATCGCTGTTAGCCTTAGTCAGGCGGTCAACGTCAGCCGAGAGAGTGGTGATTTCCTTGTATTTCGCTGTGATGTCCGCCTCGATAGAGTCGAGCTGTGCCGTGGTAAGCGTAACCTTGTCGTCGTTAGCTTCCAGCGAGTCGCAAGCGAGAGTCTTGCAAATGTTAGAATAGGTCTTTTTCATTTTTTCTTCAGAAGATATGGTTGGAACAATTTTATTTGGTTTCTCTTGCGAGTGAAAAACAGAGGCACAAGCCTGCAGGAATCGTCTGAACGCCGTGATGTCTTCCGACTTCGTGTCGGTCAGCATCTTAGGAAGCGGTATGCCGTGAGCGGTAAAGTCCGCAGCAATAGCCTCCGTAAGAACTGGAGCCGACTCATCATCAAACTCCGTGAGTTCATCAACGAATCCCCAAGCCAGTGCCTCCTGTGCCGTCAGCCATCCACCCATTTTCATGAGTTCCAGCAAGTCGGCAGATTTCTTCTTGCATCGTCCGGCATACATTTCTGCGACGTTGGCATCCAGTTTGTTAAGGTCAGATTTCTGCTTCTCCAGATTGTCGATGAGATTCTGCATATCCGTAGCGTTCAAGCTGCCCCACTCGAAGAACGATTGTGAGCATTGGTGCACGAGATACATAGCCGAGTGATCCATGGTGATGCGCTTTGCGCCCATAGACGCGATGGTGGCGGCACTGGCGTTCATGCCCACAAAGTGGACGTGAACATTGCCGTGTCGCCTGAATGCAGATGATATTGAGAGAGCGGTGTTGAGCTGTCCGCCGAGAGAGTCGATGAGAACAGCAACCTCCTTGTCGGTGTTCTTGTTTAGGACGAAATCGACGTAGTCAGAATCGAAGTCCCAACCACCGACGTAGCCTTTAAGATGGAGATTGTATTTTGTCTTTGCCATGATGTTTCATTTTTAGGCAAAGATACATTGTTATATATAGTGGTAGAAAGACAGAAAAGGTGTAACTTTGCAAAAAAGTAAAGTTATGGAACCATGGGCGAAACTATTATTTACGTTAGGATATTTGCTTGTCGTTAGTGCAATAGTCCTTATGTTTGGATTGCTTTTCATAGGAGTTGTGTTGCTGTTGGCAAAAACATACACTTGGCTGAGGAAGAAAAAACGTGATTTTGAAAATTGAACCGATTTCGGCTGTATCTTTTGTAACATTGTAAACAAAGAAAGAAAATGTTGATTATCAATGTTTTAAGTTTTTGGGCAATGTTTCAACTGCATACAAAATGTTACAAAAAGGCATAAAAAAAAGCGCTCATCACGCCGTGCATGGCACCAGTGCCACTTTATTTGTATAAGATATGGTGTATTTCGTAGCAGCCGAATCACCATCCACTTTTCCTGTGGAGTCGTCTACCTTGATAACAGGATAAGGTTTGTCAGCCGTGCCGATGAGATACTGCTTTCCATCCACCGTCTGGATGACGAAAGCAAGATGCTCATGAGTTGGCAGCTGCGAAGTAGTAGAGAAAGAGAGTTTCACCTTTTCCAAAGTGTCGTTATTGTCAAACTGCGTCTCCATTTCACAAATTGCGTCCCCGATATGTGGCACAAGGAAAGTGTCAGCGAACACTCCGACAGGAGCATCCGCCAACGCTTTCTGTGTGATGCTTGCCATGAGCGACGAGGCAAGCACGTAATATATATTGATGATTCCGGGAAGACGTTGCATATTATTCTACTATTTCTTCAGTTTCAACCTTGTTATTGCTACCGTTTTTTATCGTGCTGTTTTTTCGCTTGCATTGGTTAGTAAGATAATTCTTACGCAAGCGTTGGTATATTTTCGCGATGGAGTCCCAGCAAGTGCCGTCCTCCTTGATGCCCCGTTGCTCCATGTAGAGATAAATGAGGTCTTTCTGCTGTTTGCCGATCCTGCCGAAGTCATGCAGGAACGTCCAGCAGTCTACATCAAATGAGTTCTTCACGTTTTCCAGTAGCGCACGTTTACCAGTGTCCGTGATATGATTGTAAATACGAGGGTCGCGAGTCTTGGAATACGGAATACAAATGGCGACTTCATCCTCACGTTGCCTTGTAGGAACAGCAGAAACAGGCGGTTTGACAACAGCGAGCTTTATAAGTTTAGACTCGATGCTGCCGTTTCTTAGACGCACTGGTTCCGTGCCACTGTGCCGATGTACGAACCACTGGCGCAGATAGGAAGGCATTTTGATATAGATGTGATAGTCGCTCATAAAACATGTAAAATGATTATGGGCGCAAAGATACAATACTTTTCGTGTACTTATTTATATGGGCGGAGAGGTTTAAGAAATTTTATTTGGTATGTAGGTAGGTTTGTAGGCAAGAAAATTGTATTTTTGCAACAAAATTGCTAACATATGAAACTAAAAGAAATTATAAAAGATGGCGAGGTCGATATTGTAAAATTGGCTGATTTCATCGTTAATGAATTGGATATTGATATAACAGAGAATGATGTAGAAATAGAAAGATACGTTGATACAACAAAAAATATGTTTCTACATCCAGAATATGATTTTTCCATATTAAAAGAAAATCCAGAGTTGTCTATTGAAGAAGTTTTTCCTAATGCAGAATGGGATGAGATAAAGACTGTGGATATCTTTAATGAAAACGAAAAGGATAAACTTAACAAGTTGTCAGAGGAAGATGTAGATTTGCTGATGGAAACAGTAGACGAACTCCTTGAATATGATGCAGATGAGTTTATAGAACAACTATTAGGATTTACTGAAGAAAAATGGCAAGAACAAGAGCGTATGGCTAATTTAGAAAAAGAAATAGATGCCAACTGGGGATTTTGTAAAGAATCTTATAACGATGATTATGATGATGTTTCCGAGGAATACTAGAATGTCCCAACCGCTCGGCTACAAAAAAAATAATTTGGATAAAAGCCGGAACGAGGCGATTGCCTCGTCCGGCTTCCACCTTTATCTGCGGAAGACGTAGCCATCCTCGAAGATGTAGTCCGAGATGAACAAATCCCTTGCAAACGCCTTGTAATCGAAGTAATATGAGAGATTGCCCATCATGCGCCCCAAATCATAGCACTCATTGACGATGTGTGTGGCGAAATCCTCTTCCGAATCATATTCGCCCTCATAACAATCTTCAAAATCCGAAATGCTGTCATCGCCTGTGGCAGAAACATAAGCCTTAAACGCTTTCTGTTTGTCATCATCCATTTGGATGAAAGCTATTATCTTGTCGAAAACTTCTTCATCCATACAGCTTTCTGAATACCATTCAGCAGGGAAGCACTGATAATCCTGAAACATAAGCTCCGGATCCTCCTCATCAGCGTGAAGCTGCTTGCATACATCGATGAACTCCTCGTAAGAGTCAAACGTGCGGAGATCGAGCCAGGCACCGAAGAGTGAGCCTTCATTGTACTTCTTGTATGTGCCACAATAGATGGCAGGCTGATCCCAGAGATAATCAACGATATAGCTGCTGACACTCTCAAACTGCTCCTTCATGCTCTTGTGAGCCGACTTAGGTGATGTTAAAACCATTTCTTGCATAACTTTAGAATTTAAATTGTTAGACTTTTAGATGCAGCCCTCGGAATGAGGACTTTTTACGCTGCCTTACCCAGCGCAAGAAGAAGACATTTAAGGCAAGAGATAGCCGAATATTTTTTCACCTTTGGCGGAACGAGAATTTGGACCAGGAGCCACCGCACCCCAAAATCTTGAAAAAATATTCGAGCTAAGGCAGCGCCGTGCCCTTGCAGAATGTCGCTTGCGCTAACTTTGCACGCGGAAAAATCCCATTAACGGCACCAGGGCTGCATGTCTGACAATTTGAATGTTATGCAGTAGAAATCCATCACCTATGTCCACAAGAGCGGAGCAATAAAAAAGGAGTCAGCAATACCTCTTTCATTAGATTATCGTAGGGCAAAGCCTGACATGTGGCACATACATAAAAGAAGAACAACGAGTGAAAGGCTCACAAGTGCCAGGCACGTTCTCTTTAAGCACGGTGACACTTACGATACCGCATGGAAAAAAAGCAAGCAATAGCAGATGAGGAGAAGCCGGACTACAACTAAAAAATAAGGATTTTCAGTACCTATTTCCCTTTGGTATTTAGAAAGCATAATGAAATGTTACAAGAAGTTATAAGAAATTACAAGATAATAGACTACCTAAATAAATGACATACAGAAAGTTACATTAAGTTACAACAATTACAGCATTTCTCTTCTGAAAAATGAATGAGGGCAAAAATAATGAGGATTTCACCATATATATAGTCAATGACTACTACTTTATGCTTTTTGAAGCGTATGATAGGCTACCAATATGTATGTAGGTAGATTACAAATCGTGTGCAAGACCTCTGAAAAAAACGGAGTACATCGCAGAGGATGCCCATGTCTTCCGCAAAATAAAAAACCGCCGAGACGATGCAATCGCCCCGGCAGTCCACCTGATTATGATACCTATTGAAAAGAAATATATTCGTAGTAAGCTACCGCTTTTAAGAGTAAAACGCCTTTAGAAAGGCTCGTCGTTGTCGGACTGGTCAGGCGCAGTCCACAGACTGATGCCAAACGTCTCGCAAAGCAAGTCATAGTCAAAGCAGTAGGCACGTTGTGTCATAGTAAGTTTTGGAGGCGTGCTACCCATAGAAGCCCTGGTATGGTCGTACTGGATAATGCCCTTCTTATACACATCAAATCGTGCTACCTTTTCACCAAGGTATGCACGGCTGTTCTGAAGATAGTATTTCAGCGCATCCGTAGGCAGCACCTTCTCGTTAGCCTGTCGTCCCTCCTTGCGGTAGAGGTTGAAGATACGAGTCTTCTGCAGGAAGAGCACCGGTCGTTCTGTCTGCCAAGTGGCATTGATGATATCCGTCTTAAACTTGCTGCAATAGCGGATGAAGAAGTCGCCACCCTCAATCAGCTCACCGTCGCTTGCAAGATACTGAACCACGTTCCAGAAGTTGCCCAGCTCGCCGTTAGTCTTGCACTCACCATTCTGCTTCTTTATCCCCTCGATGGTGACTTGCAGCATCTCATCGAAAGTCAGCGTAGGGATGATCTTTTGTAGCACCCGAAGCGCAGCCAACGGCACACACCAGTTGTTCATGATACGGTCCTCACCCTTTTCACCACCGAGAGCGTTGCCGACGATATTCTGCGTGTCATGGAACGCCGTCGACCACGTTTGTTCAAAGTGCTTGCGCTGTTTGAGAATTTCGAGAGTCAGGTGCGTCAGTCCCAGCGAGCGCATTTCAAGCAGCACCTTATAATTCTGCTTCTCCTTGTCCGAGAACTCACTTCGAGGGAACTGCAGGAAGACGAGTCGGGTAAAGAGAGCGATATCCGATGTCGGCATCTCTTGACCAGAAAGGATGATGCCGGAATCAACGGCAGTCGTCTCCTTCTTCTTGTCAAGATCCATATTCATGCGAGTGCGACCGGTGCCGTCCCACAGACCCTTCAGGAACTCAATCATCTTCGGGTCGATGTCATTCTTGTACTCGTCGATATGCGCCAGGGCATTAGCCGACTGCGCCACCGTGTCGTTCAGAGCCGATGGCGTAGAGTTTTGGATATTCGGTGCCGTGTAGCTGATTGTGAACAGCGAAAGCAGCGTGTGGCCAAGCTCCGACTTGCCACTACCTTTCGGACCGAACAGATTGAGGATGGGGAACCAGTGGTTGGCAGAAGTAGAAGTCACCACGTCGCGGAAGAGCGTGGCGAGATAGAAACAGAAGCCCACACGTCCGTTGTCCCCATACACCTTAAACAGCTGCTCTGTAAACTCCTTCAGAGTAACCGAAGAAAGATTGAGATGCACAAACTGCTTCTCAAAAGTAAAGAGCTTTGGGTCGTTCTTGTATATGGACGAGCTGGATGGCAGATAGAAGTTGCCTTTATCCTTCAGTCGTACTATGCCAAATTCATCAGCTGGGATGAAGTGGCAGTCGTGGAAAACACCGTTGCCAAAAGCGTAGAATCCGGCACGTTGCCAACCCATTTGAGTGATTTCCGTTGCCGTCTCGGTCTTCTCGTATAGATATGATTTGAGTTTAGTTAGTTCCTTTTCCGTTCCTTTCCAAATGAAGTTGCCCAAGCCCTCGATTTTCTGCTTGAACTTAGCGAGAGCGATAAGATCCTCCTGCTTCAGTTCGAGAATTTCCTCATGTTTCATCGCATTCTTTATTTTATATAGACGTTTAGGATTTGTCGTATCTTTTATGTGGAACAGCGGAACCATCGTGAAGTTCGACCACTCGTAGACACTGCCTTTCTCCGTTATGGACATGTAGCAGCCGTGGTCGATATAAAAGCCGTATTTGTGGTTTAGGTCGTCCTCATCCTGCTCCTTATGCTTCTTGTCTTGCTCCTCACGCAGTTTCCGCTCCTTATCCACCGCTTGGAGCCATAACCGTCTGCCCTGGTAATACTTCGTGAGCTTGCCGATATACATGGACACGCCCGTCTCATCATCAATCAGTGACAGTAGATAAGCAATCTTCTTGATAGTCAGGCGCTGCTCCTCCGTGGTGTTCGTCTGCGGAAACAGTTTGTCCGCCATCCAAAGAATGAAGTCCGTCTCCTCGGTGGTGTTGAAGATATTGGTGTTTTTGAAGAACGTGTCTGGATCCTGCTTCTTGTTGTCGTCCGTGTCCGGGATTTCCTTGATGCTGACAGATAGACCATTTTCCATAGCCAGGGTTCCTGCCTCCATGACGACTTGTATGCCATGGCCATAGGGTTCTCCGTTCTTGGGTGGGTCAGCATCCGGAAGGAAACACACCTTGCTTGCTATGCGCTTGATGGTAGAGAAATGCGTTTCGTTCCACGCCGATCCGAGCACAGCCACCGTGTTGTATATGCCGATAGACTGTAAGCGCATACAATCCGGTGCCCCCTCAACGAGAAACATCTTATCCTGCTTCGCTGCCGTCTTCCAAGCATCCTCGATACCGAAGAGTACCGTAGACTTGTGGAAGATTAGCGAGTCCGAGCTGTTCAGGTATTTGGGCTGCTGCTCATCCATGCAGCGAGCGGTGAAGCCAATTACATGCCCGAAGCGGTCATGTATCTGTATGACGATACGATTCTGGTAGAAGTCATAGCCACCACGATTGAGAAGTCCCAACTCCTTCAGGAAGTCCGCCTTTACTGGAAGCTGCTGCAGGGCGTGCCCATAAGCTGGTGCATATCCAATCTCTTTGAGAGTGCAGTAGTCCTTTCCCCAACGGTTGTAGGCATACGCCTGTGCCTCCTTCGACTGCAGGAACTGCTTGCGGTAGAAGTCGGCAACCTGCTTGTTGGCAATCCACAACGCTTCCTTATGCAGTCGCTTCTGCTTTGCCTCCGCTGATTCCTGCTCCTGCTCAATCTCCACGTTAGCCCTTTGTGCCAACATCTTGACGGCTTCAATGAACGTCTTGTTCTCCACCTTTTCTATAAAATGGATGGCATCGCCACCTTCGCCACAGCCGAAGCACTTGAATCTGCCGGTCTGTGGAGAAACATAGAAAGAAGGCGTCTTCTCGTTGTGGAACGGACAGCAGCCGACATGGCGCGTGCCACACTTCCGTAGGTGGACGTGTTCGCCGATGAGCGCCACGATGTCTGTGCGCTCCAAGATGGTGTCGATGGTTTCTTGTCGTATCATAATGTGGTGTTGAGTGGAAAATGCCCTATATCCACTATCTCCCGACATTGGATATAGGGACTTAACAGTTATATTGAGGATGATTCTACAATGCTCTTATAGCGTTTATGTATTCGCTTTTTAGAATATACCATAAACGTCCCTTTTTATGAGCAGGGATTAGTTTTCGCTCAATCCGTTTTCTTACTGCTTGTGTCGATATGCCGAGCTCTTTAGCCAGTGCAGCGACACTCATGACGGTCTCTTCCTGGTCAATGACAATCTTCTTCATGTCATCATCTGAAATCCTTGGGGATTTGGGTCTTCCAACTGTTCTCTTCTCCATTTTCTTTATTTGTTAGATAATCTTCTCTTGTTTCACAAATTATTGTCGCAACCTCTAAGTCAGAACAATAATGATAGTGTACGAACTTGCCTCTCTGCTTGCCTCGGCCTTGATTGTGACGTGAAGCAAGGCAGTTCAACGACTGCACTTTGTCACAAGGGAGGTAGGCAGACTTCACCTCTCCGGGGTTGATGGCATTTATCCATTCAGTGATATTTGTTACTCTTTCAATTTTCATAGATAACTTATTTGTTGTTTTACAATAAGTCCTTCTGTAGTGTATTCCATGTCGGGTTAGACCTATATCAAAGTAAAGGTTAAAAGCGTGAAAACCATTGGTAATATCGCACTTTTTTCGTATCTTTGCATTGTTATATAGAGGATATTCTACGAATAGAACACCACCCGAATTTTGCAGTCTGCCTTAACACTTGTCGAACTTTCTTCGGCAAAATTATAAGGAAAAAGAAAGATTGATTTGCAAAATGTAAATTATTTGTAGCTACATACCTACTATTTGACACTTTCTATGCGACATAATGATACTTGTCGATAGTAAAGCAATAAAAAGAGTTCTTTAAAATAATAGTTCAAAATCTAAACGTCTGTCTGCTTTCAGTATGTATGTAGGCACGTATGTAAGTAAAATGTGTGACACTTGTGTGACACTTTGAAAAAAACTACTTTGGCGTTTGTTTTGTAGAAGATAAAAATTTCCTTCTAAAGTCCTGTAATGATGTGATTTACACAGGATTACAACGGCGTTAGAATTTGGATTCCAAGCGGATCACTTGGATTCCAACGGAATCACTTGGGGAGGTTTAGAAGCCTCCCTTTTTTGTATCTGATAATCAAGTAGTTACGTTGTAAAGCGTTTAATATTAAAGGATTAGAGATAAATATAGGATTTGGACATAAAAAGGTGTATGTATACGTATTAGATATGTACGAATTGTTTGACGATTCGTCATGCACCTACCGCTGAATAGTTACGTTAGGAAAGTTTAATATTGAAAGCGCCAAAACGTCATTGTTTTTTTTGTATCTTTGTAGGGTATTGTTCTTTAAAGTACTTTAGTGTATTTTTGTCCACTACACGAAACGAAAAAAGACTGGAGAAAAACTTGTCAGCAACAGAAAAAGAGAAACATCAAAAATGAACACTGATAATAAACAACTTCCAATAAAACGTGAAGACTACGAGTCGATGCTGCAACACGCCGTTGCAGTGATTGAACATGCACGACTGGAAATAGCTAAGCATATTAACGGCAATATTGCTTCCGCATATTGGGAGATTGGCAAGATGCTTCATGAGCGAAAGGTAGAAAGCGGACATGGGGATGGCGTGGTACGTCAGTTGTCCGTAGATTTGAAAGAACGCTATCCGAAGATGGGTCTTTCACCACGACAGCTTTGGAACATGAAGAAGTTTTATCTTCGTTATGCAGGGCACGATGAAAAAGTGCTACGCGCCGTAGCACTTTTGCCGTGGTCGCACAACTTGCTCATTATGAGCAAGAATAAGAATGATGAAGCTACTCTGTTTTATGCGAAAGAAACTATTGCTAAAGGTTGGAATCGCGACTTACTACTCAATGCGATTAAGCTAAATATGTACGAGTCGCAGTTGGCGACAAAGGTTGACAACAATTTCAGTCGCACGCTTCCAATGGAGCAAGCTCGATATGCCAATGAGGTGTTCAGTAGCAGTTATAACCTTGGCTTCCTTGGAGTGACAACCCCCATACTGGAGCTTGAACTCGAAGACCGTCTTGTGAAGGCTATCACACGTTTCCTTATGGAGCTCGGCAATGGCTTCACGTTCATCGGCAACCAACACGTGTTGGAGTACAACGGCAAAGAGAGCAAGGTGGATATGCTTTTCTTCCACCGTGGCTTGCGCTGCCTTGTGGCTGTCGATTTGAAGATAGGTGCTTTCAAACCTGAGTATGCAGGAAAGATGAACTATTACCTTTCGTTGCTCGACCGTCTTGAAAGGGGCGAAGGTGAAAACCGCTCAATCGGCATCATCCTCTGTGCAGAGAAAGATCGTGTGGAAGTGGAGCTTGCTCTCGAAGACATGGGCAAACCGATAGGCGTGGCTGACTATCAACTGATAGTGCCAAAGAAAGAATTAGAGGAATTCCTTACCAATGAGATTAAAAAGTTCGGTGAGGAGAAAGGTGGAAAATAGAATTGTTACGGAATATTGAGGGCAAAATAAATACTTTTTTCTTAAAATGGGCGTTTATCTTGAAAGAAAATGCTACCTTTGCATTGCAAATGCTTCATGTTCAGCAGACAACAGGAATGTTGGCTCTTGAATCAGAGTTCACTATTTGTGATAGCTATAAAAGAACTCTCTGGTCGGCAGCGTGAAGCAGTAAGGCATTTATCTTGAATTTCAACAAACTATTGATACAAAGGAAAAATGAAAAAACACGGCGTTATGTTATTCACATTCGTCATTCTATTTTTGACTTTAGGCTGTGATTGGGCTTATGGCCAGGAAAAAGAGGGGAATGAGAAAGAAGAGGTTATGGTGGCATTGAACTTTACAGGATTAAATTATGGTCTTGAAATCAATGATCCTTGGAACCCGCCAATACTCAATAAATGTGTCACAGTACAAAACGTCAAGGTAAATTTATCTGGTTATATTCATGTCAACTCAAATAATATCAGATTATCTAATTATTCTGGGGATAATAGTGGGACAATTGATATTTCTGTACCAAAGAATGATACGATAAAGAGTATTATTATAACGACAAAAACGGCAAAAAAAAATGCAGTCTCAAAGTTTACGGTATCATACATGCATAACCAACAAGAAATTTCAAAAAAATATGATAATGAGAAATCCAAAGAGCCTATCCAAGTTAATGGGATTGACAGTGACCACATCATCTTGACTCCTCAAAAGTTAGGAAAACTGTATCTTATTCAAATCACTCTCACCTACACCCGCCCCAAGCTCGACGCTACGCTTGACGAGAAAGGCGAGAATGTAGAGAGCACAATTAGTGAAATCGTCGGCGAGAACAAGACGTTGGCTCTGAATCGCACATTCAACCCCTCTCAGTTGTATACAATGTGTCTGCCCTTCGACCTGAGCAAGGATATGATAACGGAGATTTTCGGCAACAAAACGAAGGTGTATTCGTATGACGGATACCAGAACGGAGAACTGTCGTTCTCTACTGTGAAAGAGGTGAATGCCGGCATGCCGTTTCTGATGCGGTCCGAATATTATGTGGAGCAGCCAACGTTTGCGGGCGTCACAGTGAAGAGCACCAGCGCACAGACTGTAGGTGGCGGCGAATGGGATCTCTGCGGTACTTTTGGATCGTACGAGTTGGCGGCAGACGGCACGCAACTGTTTCTGACGGCAGGCGGTACGCTGGCGAAACCGAAGGCTGAATCCCGGAAGATGAGAGGCTTCAGATGTTATCTGAAAAAGGCTGCCGGAACGGTGAACGGGAGTGCCCAGCTGCCCTCTGTGACCATCGACGGGGAGACGAACGCCATAAAGACCGTTGAGTATGCGGCACCAACAAGTGCTACAACCGCCTACTCGCTGTCGGGAATGAAGCTGAATGCAGGCTGCAAGACTGCAAACGGCGGGATAATGATTATAGACGGAAAGAAATTCATCACAACGAACAGATAAAATAACGCAGAAGGAGAAAGAAATATGAGTAGCAGAATTTACGTAAAACCAAATATGAAGGTAATACCATTGGAGGCAGAAGGCTTGGCACCGCTCTCGGCGAACGGTATAAGAATAAAGGTGCCCGATGTGATACCGGAACCGGGGGGGGATGCCGACGAAGCCTGTGCAAAAGACTTCGGCAGCAACATCTGGGAGACGGAATAAGAAGTCTTCTTGAATTACATTCAATCGTTGAAACTGCCAAGAAACACAACAAGACTCCGTTCAATGCAATTCAAGCCTTATTTGAGGCTTGAAACCCCGCCATGCCCTACCGCTATAGTTACAGCATCAAAATTTTCATAATCTCCCATAAGCCTAAAGTTTGTATTGTGAAAGTCAATATTAATCTGTCGAAGACAAATCAAGCAAGAAATCATAGATGCTG
>ERZ1026772.906-NODE-906-length-18417-cov-10.767563_pt1 | contig 18417 bp, 17 predicted proteins | sample MGYA00380124_ERZ1026772 | MGnify/ENA primary metagenome ERZ1026772 (study PRJEB33269, sample SAMEA4719760) | human gut metagenome | biome: human-associated habitat; feature: organic feature; material: feces | place: Cameroon | collected 2013-10 ...
ATATAGACCGAAAAGGCGAACAAAGATTACCAAGTTATTTTTTGAGGATTACTTAGTTTGCCCGGTGGCATTCTTACAGATTCTTGCTAATTTTGCAGGGATGTACGGGATTGGAATTCCCGGCTGTGTTTTTTAATGACATTGACAATGGCACACACTAGAGAAGAAAAACTTGCGCAGTTCGGCCGCGTGCTGGACATTATGGACAAACTCAGAGAAAAATGCCCATGGAACGGGGCTCAGACCTGGGAAACATTGAGGTCGCTTACTGTGGAGGAAGTTTACGAACTCAGTGATGCTGTCATCAAGCATGAGGACAAAGATGTCGAAAAAGAACTGGGCGACCTCCTTCTCCATATCGTTTTCTATTCGAAGGTGGCTGAAGAGCAGTCGAAATTCGATGTGGCAGATGTCATGGAGCGCTTGTGCGAGAAGATGACATTCCGTCATCCTCATGTATTCTCTGATGTCCAGGCTGCAGATGCCGAGGCTGTTTCCGAGAACTGGGAAATGATGAAAATGAAGGAGAAGGGCGGGAATAAACGCATTCTTTCAGGTGTTCCGGATTCGTTGCCGCCGATTCTCAAGGCGTATTCGATGCAGGACAAGGCTAGGGGAGTGGGCTTCGACTGGGAGCGTCCGTCACAGGTCTGGGACAAGGTAAAGGAGGAACAGGTCGAGTTTCAGGCAGAGCTTGAGTCAATGTCAGCGGAGGAAGGCCTTGGCGACACCGTGCCTGCCGGATATACAATGACCCCGACTCCTGGTTCTGCCCGTGACCGCGCAGAAGAAGAACTCGGGGACTTCATGTTTGCTGTTGTCAATGCTGCCAGACTCTATGGCCTGAATCCGGACACCGCTCTTAACCGTGCCTGCGACAAGTTCCGTCGCCGTTTTACTTATCTGGAGGAGCATACCATTCGTCAGGGTCGCAATCTTACCGACATGACACTTGCCGAGATGGATAAAATCTGGGATGAGGCCAAGGCCAAAGGACTGTAGTCCGGCTCTCGGAAGGATGCCCAAGGCTCACGCGCTTTTTCTTGTGTACGTTACCCTCACTCTAAAGGGGCCGACTAAAAAGTCCCGAAGGGACCGCGCCGGGGCGCGAGATACCCCTAATAGGGGTCGCAGACGTTAGTCTGCGGGGGGGTTAGGAAGTCCGGAGGAGGGGGAACAAAAGACTTTTTGGTCACCCTCCTTACCCTCGCCCTGAGGGCTCCAAAAGCGGTGTTTCGCGCTTGCGAAACTTATATTATTTCGTTCTGGTCCAGATGGAGTTTCTGCCAAGTGCCGGAACTCCGATGTATCCGCGTAAAGTAAGATTTCCGTCAGACTTCAGTTTGATTGTGGCCTTGTAGGTGTTTCCGCTTTCAGGGTCATAGATGGTGCCGTTCTTCCAGATGCCGTTGTCGTAGGTCATGTCTTTCAGGATGACAACGCCCTTGAGTGTCCTTTTTTTCAGAGAAGCATCCGGATTCTTTTCATCTTTTGCGCCCTCGATAGATGTCCAGACAAGTGTTCCGATATATTTGCCGTTCTGCTTGGTGACTTCCACCTTTCCGGTCTTGTTTTCTGACAAGTAGGTTCCCAGAATTCTGTCCGCGTCATTTGTCTGCGCGAAAGCCATGACGGTACAAAGTACCAATATGGCCGAAATGATTAATTTCTTCATTTTCATAATGTTTTAAATTACAATACTATGCGGCTTCTGCTGAGCCGCTGTTCCTGTCGGAATCCCAGGATTTTCATATGATATGAACCGTCACCGGGCCCAACGGGGACTTGCATCACGCAAAAACCGCGCCCGGAAAGATGACCGTAGCCGAGTATCGGACAAACGGTGTAAAAATCGGCCTGATTTTACCCCGTTTGTTTCAATTATCTGAAATGGTGAAAATAATGACGTTTTCTTACACCATTTTTCAAGGATGGAGGTCCTCTTAATCGACATGTCGTCTGCCAGGTGGTGCGGTACGGCGGACGTGGCCAACCCACGGCCTCGGGAAGTGGGAGGTGCCTGCCGGAGACAAGTTCTCGCGGGAGCGAGGACGCAGGAAACGGTAGGAGGGCCGAACGGAGCACAGCGGAGTGAGCTCCGCCGTACTGCACCACCTGACGACAAACGATATCATGACTGGCAAAGCTTCCCTGACATGTCATGGATTTCCGTGGTCGGCCACGCCTGTATGACATTGACAAATGCTCCAGGTCTATCTGACGTGGTTCACATGGTGGTTCTGCCACACCAATATGCCACAGACGCATCTGCATGACCATGTCGCGTGGCCACCCACGGAATTTTGCAATCGTCTGGCCGAGACGAATCCCATCATAAGCGTCTCCGCAGTTACGTATTGACGTGCTTTCATCAGTCGGGACGACGCCACGGCCTCCTCTGTAACACATTGATAATCAAGTATCATTTATTTTAAGCGTGGATTACCGAAGATTTTTTGACCACTAATCCACACCTAATTTTACAACTACCTATGAATCAAATTATTGCAAAAACCAATGTGGCGCCGTCCCGACAACCGGCTTAACTCCGGAGACGCTTGCCAAGCTATCGCACCTCAAAGCAATAAAGTAAGCGTCCCCGATGCCTATGTTGCCGGAAACGCTTACTATACTGCCATCTGTTCAAATGGCTGATTTTCAATGTTATTCTGTAGGAGTCGTGAAGGTGTCCGTGTAGAACTTGCCCTGAGGCTTGCTCCAGGCATCCACGGCTACGGACCAACGGTGTAAAAATCGGCCTGATTTTACCCCGTTTGTTCATCTCCGACAGGGGCCTTCGGAGCGGCGTGAGCGAGAAGGGGCCCGCGCTTAAGGCGTGGGAGGGATAGCACCGACAGGTGCGTACCGGATCGAAGTCCCTCGGTCGCAGACCACGAAAGGGCTTGTCTACTACAAAGTCAGAAAAAATCCAAAGGCCCCAAATCGCCAACTCAGCGGTCTGGAGCCTTGAATTATCCTTGTTCCTACAAAATCAAAGTGTCAAAGACAGGAAGGTGCAAAATTCTTTGGTGTTTTTGCTCAAAATAGATTATGTATATGGCCAATTATGCCAAGATGTGCATTTTTTCTATATGTAATACATCATTAAATAAATAAAAAGCATTACTTTTGTATATTATATGATAGGTTGAATATAGTGAAGTCATCGGTATCGTCGCTTTGCACCTTAAATTGATGTAGTAATGACAAAGAATACAATGGGAACCAAGCTTCCCCGAAAATTGGAGCAGAAGATGCAAATTGTAGGTGAGCAGATTAAGTTAGCTCGCTTGCGTCGGAATCTGAGTGTGGCTCAGGTGGCAGAACGGGCAACCTGTTCACCGCTTACTGTGTCCCGAATAGAAAAGGGGATTCCTACTGTTTCAATAGGGATTTATCTACGTGTTTTGTACGCATTGCAACTTGACGATGATATTTTATTGCTTGCCAAAGAAGATAAAATGGGAAAAGCTTTGCAAGATTTGAGTTTGAAAACAAGAGAACGTGCATCCAAGAAAGAATAATCTATGAAAAAGTTGTATGTATATGCCGATTTCGATTGGCTCAAAGAAGTGGAACTCATTGGCGAATTAGGCTATGATTCTCTTCGTGGTGCGGACAGCTATAGTTTTACGTTCGATAATGAATGGTTAAGGCTGCACAGCGATCTGTTTTTGAGTGACGACCTGAATAATTACCCGGGACAACAATATACACAACCGGACAAGGATATATTCGGATGTTTTTCCGATGCTTTGCCGGATCGTTGGGGACGGACTTTGTTGTTGCGTCGTGAGCAAATTGCGGCAGCGGAAGAAAAGCGACCTGTAAGAAGATTGTCTTCTTTCGATTTCTTGACTGGTATCGATGATTTCTCCCGAATGGGCGGATTCCGTTTTAAGGAAGACCTCGATGGCGAATTTATCAATGTGAGTGAGTCATTGAAAATTCCGCCTTTGACGGATATTCGGGAGTTGATTGCTGCCAGTGCTGAGATAGAGAAATGTGAAGAAAATAATATGCTCCCCGATAGAAAATGGATTGCACAACTTGTGCAGCCGGGAACATCATTGGGCGGTGCGAGACCTAAAGCTAATGTCGTAGATGCGGATAAAACTCTTTACGTGGCTAAGTTTCCGTCGCGCAAGGATGACTATGATGTCGGACTTTGGGAGCATTTCAGCCACTTGCTTGCTACAAAAGCAGGAGTAAACGTAGCGCAAACCAAAGTGCTGGCAACTGGAGAAAAATACCATACATTGTTGTCACGACGTTTCGATAGAGCAAGTAACGGAAAACGTATTCATTTTGCATCTGCCATGACCTTGTTGGGGTTGGGTGATGGAGATAATGCAACTACTGGACACGGCTATTTGGATATAGTTGACTTCATTATTCAGAACTGTACCGATGTGGATCGAAACCTGCAGGAACTATACCGTCGTGTGGCTTTCAATATTTGTATCGGCAATACTGATGACCATTTCCGCAATCATGGTTTCCTGTTGACCGCAAAAGGTTGGACGTTGTCTCCTGCTTACGATATGAACCCTACTTTAAATGAATATCAAAGTCTGCTCATATCGTCAACTTCCAACAAGGCGGATTTAAGCGTCTTGCTTGATGCCTGCGAGGATTATATGCTCAACCGAAAAACTGCTGAAAAGATTGTTTCAGAGGTTGTTGAAGCCGTGAAAGGATGGCGCGAAATTGCTATTCGTCGAGGCGTATCCAAAAGTGAAATCGATATGTTCTCAGGAGTGCTGGATATACGATATGATAGTATTTAGTAACTCAATTTGCATTTGATAAGAAATATGCTACTAAAGACTGGACTTGTCTCGATGAAGATTATCGTAATTCAAAAAAATGAAACACAAGATTGAAGGTAAAATGTTTTCTTATGGACAAATGTCTGAAATCTGACTTCACTTTCCAAATGGCATCTTCTTAACCTTCCACAACTTTGCGAAAAAACATGGAGCGCAGCGGAGTGAGCTCCGCCGTACCGCACTACCTGACAACAAACGATATCATGACTGTCAAATGCTTCCCTGACATGTCATAGATTTCCGTCATTTGCCACGCCTGTATGACATTGACAATCCCCAGAGCCATTTGACCTGGCAGAGGAGATACTTCATTTTCTCTTGCGCCCGGATTGACGCTCACTTAATTCCGGTTTTATTTTTCGCTAAAATATTGTTAAATTTGCAGACTGTACTAAAACCAGATGTATGTCGAAATATAATATTGTTGAAGTCAGCGGGAAGAAAGACTTGAAAAAATTCATCAAGTTCCCGGATGAGTTATATAAGGACTGTAAGCAGTATGTGCCTGCCCTTCATTCGGATCAGGTGTTCAGCCTGACGAAAGATCCGGCATTGGATTATTGTAAGCATAAGTTGTGGATGGTCATGGACGGAAATAAAGTCGTGGGACGTATCTGCGCCATGATAAATCCGCGATACAATGAGCTTTACAACAAGAAGAGGGCCCGTTTCGGCTGGTTTGACACGATCAATGACATTGACGTAGCCCGTCTTCTCATCGGCACGGCTGAGGCCTGGGCGAAAGAGAACGGCATGACTGAAGTTCATGGACCGCTGTATTACAATACATTGGGAAAGCAGGGTATGCTGGTGGAAGGATTTGAGAATGTACCTCCGTTCAACTGCCTCTATAACTTCCCTTATTACAATGACTTCGTGACGGCACTCGGCTATGAGAAGGAGTGCGACTGGCTTCAGTACAAGATGGATGCATGTCAGGGTGTGCAGGACAAGATGGTAAGGATAGCCGGCATGCTGAAGGAAAGATATAACCTTCATGAGGGTCTTCTGAGCAAGCTCAAGAAAGACAAGGAGATGGTGAAGTATTTCTTCAAGGTTTACAATGAAAGTTTCGCGGCAGCGGTATATAACTTCATTCCGTTTACCGAGAAGGAAATCGAGCACGAGGCGAAAGTCTCGATGCCGTTCATCTCAGACAAGGTCAGCAGCATTGTCCTCGACGAGAACAATGAACTGGTAGCGTTCGGAATAGCATTCCCGAGCATCTCGGGGGCCCTGCAGAAAGCCAAGGGACACCTCTTCCCGTTCGGATGGTTCCATCTGCTGAAGGCGATGCACAATTACGAGGCAGTGGACCTTATGCTGAACGGTGCAGTTCCAAAGTGGCAGAACAAGGGAGTGAGCGCGATCTTCCACTGCTCGATGTCTGACAAATATCAGGCGGCGAAGACAAAATACGCGATTTCCAACCCGCAGATTGAGACGAACAGCGCGGTCAATGTCTGGGGAAAATACGAACACGAGTTGTACATGCGCAGACGCTGCTACGTGAAGTCGCTCTAAGTCAATGCGTTTGTCCGGGGTTATGTCAATGCTGACGTGACGGATTACCGGACGGTTTAAGAAGAAAAACAGAATAATATATATGGCAGAAAAGAATTCATTGCTCGAAAAGGTTCTGAGCCTTCAGGACAAATTCACATCGCTGCAGAACCAGCTCTCTGATCCGGCAGTCATGTCGGACATGAAGAAATATGTTCAGCTGAACAAGGACTACAAGGAACTGGAACCTATCATCAAGGCCGGACTTGAATATAAGAAAATGGTGGATGAACTTGCTTCAGCCAAGGACATCATGGCCAATGAAAAAGATGAGGATCTGAAGGAGATGGCTCGCGAGGAAATTTCCGAGATTGAGCCTAAACTTCCGGATATGGAGCAGAATATCAAGCTCCTTCTCATTCCTTCTGACCCGGATGACAGCAAGAATGCTATGGTCGAAATCCGTGGCGGTACAGGTGGCGACGAGGCTGCTATTTTCGCCGGTGACCTTTTCAGAATGTATTCAAAGTTTGCTGAGCGCAAGGGTTGGAAACTCGAGATTACCGACCAGGCACCGGGAACTTCCGGAGGTTTCAAGCAGGTTGTCTTCAAGCTTTCTTGCGCTGATGGTGTTTACGGGACAATGAAGTACGAGTCAGGTGTACACCGTGTTCAGCGTGTGCCTCAGACTGAGACTCAGGGCCGTATCCAGACTTCTGCCGCGTCAGTGGCAGTATTCCCTGAGGCTGATGAATTTGACATTGACCTGGATATGAACGATATCCGCAAGGATACATTCTGTTCTTCCGGTCCTGGCGGTCAGGGTGTGAACACGACTTATTCTGCGGTTCGTCTTACCCATATTCCGTCAGGTATCGTGGTTCAGTGTCAGGAGGAGCGTTCCCAGCTGAAGAACTTCGACAGGGCTTTGGAGGAACTCCGTACTCGTCTCTACAATATGGAGCATCAGAAGTATCTCGACGGTATCGCTGCAAAGCGTAAGACCATGGTATCTACCGGTGACCGCTCTGCCAAGATTCGTACATACAACTATCCTCAGTCACGTGTGACCGACCATCGTATAAACTGGTCAATGTATAATCTTCCAGCTTTCATGGATGGTGACATCCAGGAGTGTATCGACCAGTTGCAGATTGCCGAGAACGCAGAGCGTCTCAAGGCAGCCGGCGAGGACGAAGAATAAATTTCAGACAATATCATTGGCGCAGCCGATTTAAAAAGGTCGGCTTCGCCGAGTGTACTCTAGGAAACCACTTAAAAAACAAGACATGAACAAAAAAGTATCAGTAGTTTTCATGCTGATGGCCGTACTGTTTATAGTATGCCTGATAGCATCCAACCTTTTTGCAACAAAGGTCTTCGCAATGGGCAGCATCACGCTCCCCGGCGCAGTAATCATTTTCCCTATTTCTTACATCCTGAACGACTGCTTTGCAGAAGTATGGGGATACCGCAAAGCCAGACTCGTAATCTGGACAGCCTTTGCGATGAACTTCTTTGTAGCCATCATGGGCCAGATCGTCTCATGGCTTCCGGCTGCATCATTCTGGGACGGCGGTGAACACTTCGACTACGTGTTCAGCATGGCACCACGTGTGGCCTTCGCATCCCTCCTTGCATTCCTCGCAGGCTCTACCATGAACGCCTTCGTCATGAGCCGCATGAAAATCGCCACAAAAGGCAAAGGCTTCTCAGGCCGTGCCATCCTCTCATCCGTGGCAGGAGAAACCCTTGATTCATTGATTTTTATGCCTATCGTCTTCTGGGGTGCAGACATCAAGTCTTTGGCGACAATGCTCATCGCTCAGGTCACTTTCAAGGTATGCTACGAGATTCTCATCCTTCCTGTGACGATACAGGTAGTCAAAGCCCTCAAACGCTACGAAGGCATTGACACATATGACGAGAATATCTCGTACAATCCGTTCAGAGTTTACGACATTTAGTTTATCACGAAATAATTCTCCGTCTCCGGATGCCTGCGCACCTGAAGACGGAGTAACTGTCACATTTAATAAATACTTCAAATGAATAAAGAAAGAGAACAGGAGGGACTGCACTCCTTAGGTCATAAATCCGAATACAAGATGGATTACGCTCCGGAAGTACTGGAGACCTTCATAAACAAGCATCAGGAAAACGACTATTGGGTAAGATTCAATTGCCCTGAATTCACAAGCCTCTGTCCTATTACAGGCCAGCCGGACTTTGCTGAAATCCGTATCAGCTACATCCCTGACGTGAAAATGGTCGAGAGCAAGAGCCTGAAACTCTATCTTTTCAGTTTCCGTAATCATGGAGACTTCCACGAGGATTGCGTAAACAAAATCATGAAAGACCTTATCAAATTGATGGACCCGAAATACATTGAAGTAACAGGTCTTTTCACTCCTCGTGGTGGAATCTCCATATTTCCTTATGCCAATTACGGCCGTCCGGGAACAAAATTCGAAAAACTCGCAGAGCAGCGTTTCGCTACACACGAGTAGCCGTTACACTGTCCTGCCCCTTAATAAGACTCTGTCTATGAACGGAGTCTGGTAGCAGTAAGGAATCCATGTCAATGATGGTATCCGCTTGGTAATGATGAGGTTGGCGAGCTTGCCGGCAGTTATCGAACCTGTAACGTCGCTGATGCCCATCGCATAGGCTGAATTCAGCGTACATGCGTTCAATGCCTGTATCGGCGTGAGTCTCATCTGGATACAGCCGAGCGACATGACGAACCTCATGTCTCCGCAAGGGGAAGAACCCGGATTATAATCTGATGCCAATGCTATACCGAGCCCTGAGTTGATGAAATCCAGGGCTTTGCCGTATTGCATTCTGAGGAAGAAAGAAGCTCCGGGGAGCATTGTAGGCATTGTGCAGGAACCTTTCAGCACGCGGATTTCCTCATCCGTAGTACTTTCCAGATGATCTACTGACAACGCATTGTGCTTCACGCCCACCTGCACTCCTCCTGAGACTGCAAGCTGGTTTGCGTGGAGTTTTACACGCATTCCATAGTGTTCTCCAGCCGTCAGAATCCTGTCAGTCTCTTCTGTCGTAAAGAATCCTTCTTCGCAGAATACATCGACAAAGTCGGCAAGATTCTCGGCCGCAACAGCCGGAATCATCTCATTGCATACGTGATCTACATACTCGCTCTGCCTTCCTGCGAATGCCCTGCCTACTGCATGGGCCCCCAGAAATGTGGACTTGATTATGGCAGGAGAGTTCTCCCTTATTCTTTTTATTACGCGGAGAATCTTCAGCTCATCCTGTGTGGTGAGTCCGTATCCGCTCTTTATTTCGATCGCTCCGGTACCTTTCGCTATCATTTCATTGACACGCTCCATCGCCTGTCTGTACAACTCGTCCTCGGACGTGTTGTGAAGAAGGTCGGCAGAATTCAGGATTCCGCCTCCGTGTGCGGCAATCTCGGCATAGGAAAGACCTTTAATCTTGTCCAGGAATTCCTGCTCTCTTGTTCCCGCGAAGACAATGTGGGAGTGCGAGTCGCAGAATGCCGGCAGTACGAATCCGCCGTCAGCGTCAATGACATCGAAAGAATCCTGTCCGGATTCCTGTGAGAGATCCGGACAGTCTGACATTGGCCCGAAACAGGCTATCTTGTCGTCCTCGATGAGAAGCCATGCGCTCTCCAAGGTGCCTGTCTCTGACATTGACACTCCTTCTTTACGCATTACTCCGGCTTCGACGATTCCGGCAATCTGCCCGATGTTCCTTATCAGCGTTTTCATTGCTTTTGCTGCTTAGATCAGGATATTGTTCTCGTCGCGGAGGAAGTCAATGCTCTTCATGATGAGAGGATGCATGTAAGTATCGACATCTACGAAAGGAACCTCCTTGCGGTAGTCTGCAAGCATCTTCTCGATGAGTGGGGATGACTTTTCAGGACGACGGAACTCAAGAGCCTGTGCAGCATTGAAAAGCTCGATTGCGAGGACTGTCTCGACGTTATCGACTACGCGGACGAGTTTGGTAGCCGCGTTGGAGCCCATGCTGACGTGGTCTTCCTGCCCCTGTGATGATGGGATGGAATCGCATGACGCAGGCCAGCAAAGCATCTTGTTCTGGCTGACGATAGATGCCGCGGTGTACTGAGGAATCATGAATCCGCTGTTCAGACCAGGCTTTGCAACCAGGAACATAGGGAGTCCTCTCTGACCGCTGATAAGCTTGTAAATTCTTCTCTCTGAGATATTTGATAGCTCAGACATCGCGATTGCGAGGGTATCCATAGGGATAGCGATAGGCTCTCCGTGGAAGTTGCCGGCAGAGATGATCATATCCTCGTCAGGGAATACGTTAGGGTTATCGGTGGCGCTGTTGATTTCGTCTCCGATGACAGATGCAACGTGTCTGATATTGTCTTTGACAGCTCCGTGAACCTGAGGAATGCAACGGAATGAATATGGGTCCTGGACGTGCTGCTTAGGTCTGCGGATAAGTTCGCTGCCTTCGAGCAGTTTGAGGAAATTCTCAGCTGTCTCGAGCTGTCCTTTGTGACGGCGGAGAAGGTGTGTGAGCTGGTAGAACGGCTCGATACGTCCGTCATAAGCCTCCAATGACATTGCTGCGATGCAGTCTGCCCAACGTGAAAGTCTCATGCTCTTTATCAATGCCCATGTGGCGTGAGCACTCATGAACTGTGTTCCGTTGAGAAGTGCGAGGCCTTCCTTTGACTGGAGTCGGATAGGACTCCATCCGAATTCCTTCCATACTTCTGCTGAAGGACGAACCTGTCCTTTGTATCTTACCTCACCGAGGCCGATGAGAGGGAGGCACATGTGTGCGAGCGGTGCGAGGTCTCCTGACGCGCCGAGCGAACCCTGCTGATAGACAACCGGAAGGATGTCATTGTTGAACATGTCGATAAGGCGCTGGATGGTAATGATCTGTACGCCTGAATGTCCGTAAGACAGAGACTGTATCTTCATGAGAAGCATCAGTTTGACAATCTCCGGTCTTACAGGATCGCCTGTTCCGCACGCGTGTGACATTACGAGGTTGTGCTGGAGCTGTGAAAGGTCAGCCTCCGGAATTGTTATGTTGCAGAGTGAACCGAAACCTGTGGTGACGCCATATACTGGTCTGCCTATGTCCTCCATCTTGCTGTCAAGATAGTCGCGGCATTTCTGAACGGCCTTTGCTGACTCTTCTGAAAGCTCGAGAGTTGCGTGATTGTCAATGATTTCCTTGACTTTTGCGAGTGTCAGTGTCTCGTTGGATATTTTATGTATCATGTCGTGTTATTTATGTTATTGACCCGGAATATCTCCCATTGCGGACATTCCGGATCATTTTCGGATTTCTTGATTATCTGATGTTTTTCAGCGCGTCGCGGACCAGAGCCTCGTCAGCATTGACAGGAACTGTTACTGTCAATGTCTCTGTGCGTCCCATTTCGCGGGTTATCGCGTGGAGTGCGCCTTCGTTGCGAGCCCAGCTGCGGCGTGCGATTCCGTTGTTGACATCCCAGAAAAGCATGTTGGTGATGTGGCGGTCGGAATCGGCGGTTCCGTCAATGACCATACCGAAACCTCCGTTGATGACTTCGCCCCAGCCTACGCCGCCTCCGTTGTGGATGGAGACCCATGTAGCACCTCTGAATGAGTCTCCGATGACGTTCTGGATGGCCATGTCGGCGGTGAACTGAGAACCGTCATAGATATTGGATGTCTCGCGGAATGGAGAGTCTGTTCCTGAAACGTCGTGGTGGTCACGTCCGAGAACAATCGGAGCAGTGATTTCCCCACGTCTGATAGCCTCGTTGAAAGCCAATGCAATCTTGGTTCTTCCTTCGCAGTCTGCGTAAAGGATTCTGGCCTGGGAACCTACCACAAGTTTATTGCGGCCTGCCTCCTCGATCCAGTGGATATTGTCGCGGAGCTGTCCCTGAATCTCTTCCGGAGCTGTCCTGGACTCTTCTTCGAGAACCTTTACTGCGATGGCATCTGACTTCGCGAGGTCCTCCGGATTCTCTGACATACATACCCACCTGAAAGGTCCGAAACCATAGTCGAAATAGAGTGGTCCCATGATGTCCTGTACGTATGAAGGATAGCGGAACTTGCCGTCCGGTCTGAGGATGTCTGCTCCTGCGCGGGAAGACTCGAGAAGGAATGCGTTACCATAGTCGAAGAAGTACATTCCTTTGGCAGTCAGGCGGTTGATTGCTGCAACCTGTCTTCTGAGTGATTCTCTTACGCACTCTTTGAAGCGCTCCGGCTCTTCTGCCATCATCTTCTTGGACTCTTCGAGGCTGTATCCTACCGGATAGTATCCGCCTGCCCAAGGGTTGTGGAGTGAGGTCTGGTCAGAACCGAGGTTTACTTCAATGCCTTCGTCTGCAAGTCTTTCCCACAGATCGACAACGTTACCTACGTATGCGAGCGAAACGACTTCTTTCTCGCTTGTAGCCTTGCGGATACGTGCCATAAGTTCGTCAAGGTTCTCGTGGAGTTCATCTACCCAGCCCTGCTCGTGACGCTTGCGTGCTGCAAGCGGGTTGATTTCAGCTGTCACGCTCACTACGCCTGCAATGTTTCCTGCCTTAGGCTGGGCTCCTGACATTCCGCCGAGTCCGGCTGTCACGAACAGGAGGCCTTTCATATTCTCTCTGGTACCTTCAATGCCCTTGCTCTTCAGCTGTTTGCGTGCTGCATTCATGACTGTGATGGTGGTACCGTGAACGATACCCTGAGGTCCGATATACATATATGAGCCTGCGGTCATCTGTCCGTACTGTGAAACGCCGAGAGCATTGAATCTCTCCCAGTCGTCCTGCTTCGAGTAGTTCGGGATTACCATACCATTGGTAACAACTACACGAGGTGCGTCCTTGTGGCTAGGGAACAGACCCATAGGATGGCCTGAATACATGGCAAGAGTCTGCTCATCAGTCATTTCTGCGAGATACTTCATCGCGAGGCGGTACTGTGCCCAGTTCTGGAAGATGGCTCCGTTACCGCCGTAGATGATGAGCTCGTGAGGGTGCTGGGCGACTCTCGGGTCCAGGTTGTTCTGGATCATCCCCATGATTGCAGCTGCCTGACGGCTCTTTGCAGGATATTCGTCGATAGGTCTTGCATACATCTCATAGTCAGGACGGAACCTGTACATGTAGATTCTGCCGTAGTCATGCAGCTCCTGTGCGAATTCCTCTGCGAGTATGCTGTGGAACTTGGTAGGGAAATATCTCAATGCGTTCCTGACGGCAAGTACCTTTTCTTCTTCTGTGAGGATGTCCTTGCGCTTAGGAGCATGGTTGATATTCTTGTCATATGGTTTTTTCTCAGGCAATTCAGCAGGAATGCCTTCGAGTATCTGTTTCTGAAAATCTGTCATTTCCGTAAAGTTTAGTAATTAATTATATGTGTTCTTGGTGAAAAATCGTTTGGAAGTGCCCTGTGTCGGGCAATTCCAAACGATTATATTGTCTAGCCGATGTTCTTGTTGACTGCGGCAAGGATTTCAGCCTCTTTCTCTGCTGCCTCTTTTGCGATGGCTTCTGCCTCTGCAACGAGTTTGTCAGCAAGAGCGCGGTCTTGGAGTCCTGCAGCATTGATCCTGACATTGAGCTGTGCTCCTCTTACTGCTGCCAATGCTGCGAGGGCGCCGACTCCTGCATCTGATGCTGAAGCAGGGTTTCCGGTCAATGCCATTGCGAGGGCTACCGGCATTGCTTCGAGCGCGGTCTGCATTGTTCTCAGAGGAACCTGGGTTGCATAGAGAGTCGCTTTCTCCATAGCTGCAGCACGTGCTGCTTTCTCTTCGTCACTGCCCTTTGGCATAGAGAATACATCCATGATCTTCGCGAATGCGGCGGTGTCCTCATCTACGAGTTTCAGCAGGCGTTCCATGACATCATGTCCCTTTTCCGCCCAGTCGGAGAACTCTTTCCAGCGTGCATCCCAGCCACGTTTGTGGGCTGAAAGGTTAGCTACCATTGTTCCAAGTGCTGCTGCGAGTGCGCCCATGTATGCTGATACTGATCCGCCTCCCGGAGCTGCTGACTCAGATGCGGTTTCTCTTGCGAATCCCTTGAGTGTCATTCTGATAAGTCTTTCCTTAGCAGCTTCTGCAGCCTCGTCTTCCATCAGGAATTCGATGACTTTCTCGCGTGGGTTGAACGGCTTGAGGTCGCTGAGGCCCAGTGACTTGACAGCTATCTTGAGGATTTCCTCCTCGCTGATTCCGAGTGAACGCTCCTGTTTTGCGAGATAATATTTGCCGGCCTCGATGAGAACGCGTTTAGGTACAAGTCCTACGATTTCAGTTCCGGTGACACGAAGACCTCTGGCTGCGGCAGCCCTGCAAACTTCTTCGAAGGCCACGTGGAGCGGTGTCGTGTTCATGTCGGTAATGTTCATGGATACCTGGGCGATACCATATTCCTCGATGTACCAGCCGATTGCCTTGCAGCCCTTCAGTGTTCCAGGAATCCAGATGGTCTTTCCGTTGTCGTCCTTGAGAATCTTTCCGGTGAGGCTGCCACCCTCTCTTGCAGGACGGCCTTTCTCTCTGACATCGAATGCGACTGCCATTGCGCGGCGTGTGGATGTGGTGTTCAGGTTGAAGTTTACTGCGATGAGGAAGTCACGTGCTCCGACATTGGTAGCGCCAGCCTTGGCAACAGTCTCATTGTACTCGCACGGGCCGAAATCCGGTTTTCTCTCAGGGTCATTGACCTTTTCCGGCAGAGCCTCATATTCGCCTGCGCGGCATACTGCGAGATTTTTTCTCTCCGGCTTGTAGGCTGCCGCCTCGTAGCAGTAGCAAGGAATTCCGAGTTCGTCGTAGATCCTTTTTGCGAGGCTTCTGGCCATTTCAGCACATTCTTCCAGTGTGGTTCCGGCAACTGGGATGAGAGGCAGTACGTCCGTTGCTCCTGACCTTGGGTGTGCGCCGTGGTGATGTCTCATGTCGATCAGTTCGGCTGCTTTCTTTTCGCCCTGGAATGCCGCTTCGAGTACCGCTTCCGGTGAACCTACGAATGTCACCACTGTTCTGTTGGTGGCCTCTCCTGGATCAACATCGAGGACTTTGACGCTTTCCTCTCCGTTCTCAGTGGAAACTTTTGTTTCGGTTATTGCCTTGACAATCTGGTCAATAACTTCTTTGTTCCGACCCTCGCTGTAGTTCGGGACACATTCGATGATTCTTTTCATATTATCTGTTTAATAAAGTATTTTGTACAAAAACTGTCTTGGAAATGTTTGTCGTGTCAGCTCATCAGCCTTTCCGTCCGGTCATCAGCTTGTCTTGCGCCCTACTCGAAAAGACTTTGAAACGTAAATTTAAGCATTTTCTTATAAAACGTATAAATATACGCAGTTTTCTGTAAAAAATGAAGAAAATTCAGCTAAATTGCTTTATAACTGAATTTCTTGAATCATCGGAAATATGTCTCGGAATCTGCTAATTATCTTCGTCAGGAGCCGTGCCCCGTCTGAATATCTTGTAGCCTATCATGGCCATGGCGATGCTCATCAGCGGGCTGAGGATATTGAAGAAGCAATATGGCAGATAAGTGATGGTCGGCACGCTCAGGATGGTAGCCTGTGTCATACCGCAACTGCTCCACGGGTAGAGAGGCGATGTGACAGTCGAAGAATCCTCCACGGAGCGTCCCAGCAGGCGGCTCTCATAACCGCGTTTCGCATAAATGTCCTTGTAGATGTCTGACGTAAGGATAATCGAAAGATACTGGTCCGAAATCACGCCGTTAAGGATTACGCCTGTTCCGACTGTCGAAGCCACCAGGCCGGTGCGGGTCTTGGTCATCGGCAGGATCAATGATGCAAGGTGATGGAGCATTCCGCTGGCTTTCATGCATCCTCCGAAACACATCGCGCAGATAACCAGGTACACAGTGTTCAGCATTCCGAGCATACCCCTCGAGGCCACGAGCTTATTGACCTCTTCGACGCCGGTATCCACTGAAACTGAATCATATATGGTCTTGACAATGCCGGTGAACAAGACTTCGGCCTTGCATAGTGTTCCGCCGATTCCGAAGGCCTCGAGAGTCTGGTTGCCTATCTCCGTCACGATGTGCGGCTGCAGAACGATGGCGCAGCCTGCCGCCAGTAACATTGATATTCCCAATACCGGCAGCGCAGGCATTTTCTTTGCGATGAGGATTCCGGTCACGACCGGGACTATGAGCGTCCACAGCGAAATATTGAACTTCGACGACAGCGTCTCCGTATAGACCGAAATCTGCGCGGAGTCGTTGCCGGTGTGCAGAAAACCGAGCACCAGGAATATTGTCAATGTTAGAACAAATGATGGTACTGTGGTGAGCATCAGGTACTTGATGTGCTTGAAGAGGGGAGACCCTGAGATGGATGCCGCCATTACCGTCGTGTCGGAAAGCGGTGAAATCTTGTCTCCGAAATATGCTCCGGATATGATAGCGCCGGCAATCATTCCCTCACTGAAGCCCTGGGCCTTTCCGATACCCATGAGGGCCACTCCGATAGTCGCGATAGTGGTCCACGAACTGCCGATCATCACGGAAATGAAGGCGCAGATTATACATGCTGTCACCAGGAAGATTTTCGGGGAGATGATCTGCACACCATAATATATAAGGGATGGCACGGTTCCGCTCATTGTCCATGTTCCGGAAATGCCGCCGATCATGAACAAGATAACGATGGCCGTGGTCACGTCGCCGATGTTGCTCCTGATGGCGTCCTCGAATTCCTCCCACGGCTTCTTGAAAAGCCCCATCGCCAGCCATACGCAGATTCCCGCTGAAAACAGCAGTGCCACTTGGCTTGCGCCAAGAATCGCGTCGCTTCCGAAAATGGTGATGTTCAATGCCAGTAGAATGACCAATACCACGATTGGTACCAATGAAATGCAAGTTCGAATTACAGATGCTTTCTTCATTCCGTATAATATTTTAAAGTCATGGCGGCATTCCCGTCATGAAAACAACAAATGGTAATCTATGTCCGTCTTGGATATAATAAAAATATCCCCGCAAGTCTGAGTTGCGGAGAGTATTTTTACAAAGATAATGAATAATCTGGATTAATACCTGATTTTCATCTCATAATTCCACTGGTCGAAGTAAAGGTTTCCTCCGTCCCATTCTACTTCGCCTCTCTGGAATAATGACACATTTTTGGCAGGAAATAGCGGTTTCTTGCCAAAAATGTATTACTTTTGTGCCGTTGAACAGTTAAGAATGACAATTACAGACCATATCGTATACTATGCAGCTCTGCATCGTGGTCCTTTCCGCAGGAAGGACCTTTCCGCATGGCTGGGCGAAAAGAGGATTCCGGTTGGCAGTGGTCTTCAAACACAGCTGGACCGCTTGGTTGCATCCGGTCGTCTCATTAAAACCGGCTGGGGAGAGTATCGTCTGAGTGACAGTGCAAAGCCCCGTTTGCAACTCGCTCTAAAGCCGGAAACAAAGGAATTGGCCCAGTACCTGAAGAAGCGCTATCCGCTGGCTGATTTCTGTATTTGGGATGCTGCCAGCGTTATTCCCTTTATGCTGCATGTGCCTAACATCAAGATGGTCATCGTTGACGTAGAACGTCTGCTTGAACAATCCTTCCCGGATGCCATCCGCGAGAAGTATCCGAATATGATGGTTCTTCCCAATCCCACTAAAGAAGAGTTTATCAAGTTCGGGAGCACCAGGGACTGCATCATTCTGCATACACTTACAACAGAAGCTCCGATTGACACCTTTGAAGAACTCCCCGTACCCACGGCGGAGAAAATGTTGGTGGACATTTTCCTTAATCCGGAATTCGAATTCCTTCGGGGAAGTGAACTCACTCGTATATATCAGGAAGTGTTCTCCGATTTTGACATATCCCGCAGCCGGCTGCTCCGCTATGCGCGGCGCCGTTACTGTGAAGAAAAAATACAGCATCTTATTGACCGCATAACCCCTTAGAACAATGATTGAGAGTCAGGGAGAAAACCTTGTGTTTAGGATAACTAAAAAGCCCCCGTCTGAAACTGGTGTAAAAAACCGCGTTATTTGTCACCGTTTTTCTATGGCTTTGAATTTTCATGA
>ERZ1026772.907-NODE-907-length-18410-cov-4.805666_pt1 | contig 18410 bp, 21 predicted proteins | sample MGYA00380124_ERZ1026772 | MGnify/ENA primary metagenome ERZ1026772 (study PRJEB33269, sample SAMEA4719760) | human gut metagenome | biome: human-associated habitat; feature: organic feature; material: feces | place: Cameroon | collected 2013-10 ...
GTATAAGAGACAGATCCTGCTGCTGCAGTCAAGGCGCACGGAGAAGTCACCGCCCGCGACCTTGCGCATCGCATCGCCGAGCTTCATCATCGGGCTTACGAAAATCTTGCTCAGCCCGACAGCGATAGCGGCGCCGGACAGGATACTGATGAGCAGGACGCGGATCGTATACGGAATGCCGAGCCATACGCCGAACCTGCGGTTGAGCAGCCACACGACGGCCAGCGCGAGAGCCGTTGACAGAAGCGAGCCGATGAACGCGGCAGAGGAAAATATAAAGCCATAATTGATTTTGGAACGCTTTGCCGGGGCGGACTTTTGGGATTTGCTCATGCCTTTACCACCTTATACCCGACGCCGCGCATGGTGACGATCTTGAAATCCTTGCTGTCACGGAAACGGTCGCGCAGCCTGCCGATATGAACATCGACGGTGTGCGTGTCGGTGTCGGAATCATAGCCCCATATATCGTCCATGAGCTGCTGACGAGTAAAGATGCGGCCGGGGAATGAGGCCATTTTGTACAGCAGCATGAATTCCTTCTGCGGCAGGACGGCGCTCTGCCCGTCCCATGTGACGGTGAGAGAGTCGCACTCCATCACAGTGCCGCCTATGACAAGCCGACGGTCGTTTATCATCTGCGCCCGTCGCAGCAGCGCGCCGACGCGCAGCACCATCTCGTTTACGTTGACGGGCTTTACCATATAGTCGTCGGTACCTGAAACAAAGCCCATGCGCATATCGTCAAAAGCATCCTTGGCGGTTATCATCATCACCGGGATGCTGTACCCGGCGGTGCGCAGGGAGCTTACAAGCTCGTACCCGTCCATCTCCGGCATCATGATATCGGAGATTATTAAGTCGTAATAGCCCTTGTCCAGAGCGTCCAGCGCTTCCTTGCCGTTGCACACGCCGGTGACGCTGTAGCCGTTTTTTATAAGCACGTGGGAAAACAACTGCCGAAGCTCGCTGTCGTCCTCGGCAATAAGAATCTTGAACATTGCAGATCATCTCCCGGAAAGCAGACTATGCCTAAATACTAATTCATTACGGTCAGATTATCAAGAAAATTATTAAACTAAGGCTCAAATAAATATCAACAATTATTGAGACAAAGCTAATGATATGCCTAAACTCTGCTAAGACCAAGCTTTTGTTGACAGGAAACCACAATAAGTGATAGAATCAATAAAAGAGTTTCAAAAAATACCGAAAGGAAACTGTGACATGAAAGGAATAATTCTTGCCGGCGGAAAGGGGACGCGCCTCTATCCGATGACGCGCGCCGTTTCCAAGCAGCTTCTGCCTATATACGATAAGCCCATGATCTATTATCCGCTGTCAGTTCTGATGCTTGCGGGGATAAGAGAGGTGCTTATTATCTCCACGCCTGAGGACACGCCCGTTTACAAGGAACTGCTCGGCGACGGTAAGACGCTCGGCATGCGCTTTGAGTACAAGGTGCAGCAGGCCCCGAAGGGCCTGGCCGAGGCGTTTATTCTCGGCGAGGAGTTCATCGGTGATGATTCCGTCTGCCTTATCCTCGGCGATAATATATTCTACGGCCAGGCGCTGTCGGATTATCTGCGCGACGGCGCAAAGGTGACCGAGGGAGGCATGATCTTCGGCATTCAGGTCAAGAACCCGACGGCCTTCGGCGTGGTCGAGTTCGACAAGAATATGCGCGCCGTGTCGATCGAAGAAAAGCCCGAGAACCCGAAGAGCAATTACGCCGTGCCGGGGCTGTATTTCTACGGCAACAGCGTTGTCGATATCGCGAAGAATATTAAGCCTTCGCCGCGCGGGGAGCTTGAGATCACTGCGGTGAACAACGAATATCTCAGTCGCGGCGAGCTCATGGTCAACCCGATGGGGCGCGGCATGGCATGGCTCGATACCGGCACCCCGGAGGGGATGCTGCAGGCCTCGCAGTTCGTCGCGACGGTGCAGAGCCGGCAGGGCTTCTACATATCCTGCATCGAAGAGATCGCGTGGCGCAAGGGCTGGATAAGCGATGAGGAGCTTATCGCACTCGGCTCCGCGCTCAGGATGACGGACTACGGCCAGTACCTGCTGTCGCTTCCGGAATAAACAGATAAAAGGAGAATTGCAATGAAGACAATACTCGTCACCGGCGGCGCCGGGTTCATCGGCTCCAACTTTGTCAGATATATGCTCAAGAATTACGAGGAGATTACGCTCGTCAATCTTGACCTGCTCACCTATGCCGGTAATCTCGATAACCTTGCGGGCGTGAGCGATGATAAGCGCTACACCTTTATACGCGGAGATATCCATGACGGAACACTTGTCGAGCAGCTTTTTGAGCAGTACGGCTTTGACACGGTCGTGAACTTTGCTGCCGAGAGCCATGTTGACCGCAGCATCACAAACCCGGATATCTTCATGACTACGAACGTCATGGGTACGCTGACCCTGCTCGATACGGCCAAGCGCCACTGGAAGCTCGAGCCGGACGACAAGTATTCCCGCGACTTCCGCGAGGGCGTGAAGTACCTTCAGGTCTCGACCGACGAGGTGTACGGCGCGCTCGGTGCGACCGGTATGTTTACCGAGACGACCCCGCTTGCCCCTAACAGCCCGTACTCCGCCTCCAAGGCGTCGGCGGATATGCTGGTGCGCGCGTACAACAAGACCTACGGCATGCCTGTCAACATCACGCGCTGCTCGAATAACTACGGCCCGTACCAGTTCCCCGAAAAGCTCATCCCGCTCATGATAAACAACAGCCTGAACGGTAAGCAGCTGCCCGTCTACGGTGACGGTATGCAGATAAGGGACTGGCTGTATGTTGAGGATCACTGCGCCGCTATCGCGGCGGTGCTTGAGAAGGGCGCGTCCGGCGAGGTGTACAACATCGGCGGCAACAACGAGAGAGCCAATATCGAGATCGTCAAGCTCATCCTCTCCAACACCGGCAAGAGCGAAGACCTTATCGTACACGTCAAGGATCGCCCCGGCCATGACCGCCGCTACGCGATCGACAACCACAAGATCACGACAGAACTTGGCTGGAGCCCGAAGTACACTTTCCAGACCGGCATGGCCAGCACCATCGAGTGGTACCTGCAGAACAGAGCGTGGATGGATAAGATCGTCTCCGGTGAATACATGAAGTATTACGAGAAGATGTACGCAAACAACAAAGCCTAAGATAGGCATAAAGTCACATCCCCCTGCCCGAACCGGGCAGGGGGATATACATTTACAGAAACTTCCGTATATCTTCGGTGAGCTTTTGTTCGAGGTTAATGAGCCGCTTTGTGATGTCCTTTGAGACCTCGTCCGCGGCCTTGTACTGGTTCAGATACATGTTCAGGGACTTGACACCCATATTGCATCCGTCCGTCATAAGATCGGCCACGGTCTGATCGGAGTCGTCCATGCCCATTTTTGCGTTAGTCTTTATCCATGACATGCCCTTTGCGACCGGGCTTGGCGCCTTGCCTTTGTCATGGTATTTTGCCAGCAGCGTCTGAATTTCACCGGCGAGCTTTTCATGCTCGTTCCTGCATTTTATCAGGCACTGCCTGAGCTCGCCGCCGCGCACCTGACCGAGGACTTCGTCTATCGACCCTACGCCCATTTTGATACCGGCGTCACACTCGCGCAGCAGCCTTATCGTATCCTGTTCTATCATAGAAAATCCTGCTCCTTGATGGTAAAGATACGTTTAGTCTGCGGTGTCTGAGGCTTTTTTATGCACGGAGAGCGGGGAACCGACGGATCAGTTTTTGCTTTTGCTGTTCTTTAGAAAACAGACCGCCTTTTTATTTTACTCCATAAAAAATTCCTTTTTTAAACGAGAGGTAAATCGGCAGTCCCGCGGCGAAGTTCAAAAATCCGCCGATCACTATCCACACAAGCTCCGATGAAACGCCTGCATACATCACTATCTGGAATATTCCGACAACAGCACCTGCCGCTCCGGAATACGCAGTCACGCCAAAATCGAGATCCTTTTGGTGCTTGGTGGCAATTTCTTTTTCATTTATCTTGTTCAGATAAATAATATAGGCAACGCCGAACATGACGGCGACCAATGCAGCAAGAGCAAAATAGTCCAGCACATGGTAAAAGCCGTTTCTGCAAAAATGAATAATGCTTGCCGTGAGATGCATTATCCAGCCGATGTCACTCAGCAGCCCTAATACCAGAAAGGGGATATCGGGCATCATGGCGGTGTAGCGGACACCTTGTTTTCCGTCCTGCTGAAGCTGCCTGATATGGTCTTCTGTTGCTTGCCTTTTTTCATGCAGGGTTTCTTTTATCTTACTCATAGGAAATCTCCGACGCTCAATTTGTTTTTTCCACTGTACCACAATTGCGGGCGGAATTGAACAGGAGAAAGAAAAAGCCCATCGTGATTTTAGCGTGATCACGGTGGGCTTATAGTGAGAAATGAACCTGTTTTGGAAGAAACTTTACTGAACATCAGAGAAGCGCGCCTGAAATCAAAGTACCCCATAGCAGATAAGTGATAACGATAGATATGATTCCGCAAATGATACATACTTTGCCAACAGATCGTTGCCCAGAATCGTCTTTCCCGAGCATGATTGCCCCGACTATGAATCCGACAAGAGGAATCAAAAACGAAATAACGTAGTGGAATGTATAATTGCTTTTCTCATCTGATTCGGCTGACTCATCGATGCTTTCTTCAGGTAAATTCCAATCCTCACCATAATATTCCTTCTTATCCAGCACCCAGCCGCAAAACTGACAGGTATTATTATCGAAAGGATTTATTCCGTCACATTTAGGACATATTATTTCTTTTGGCAGACTTGCTATGATTTGCGCCTGCTTCGCTTGCTTGCGCTTTTCCAGCTCCTGTTCGAGCATCTGCATTTCTTCAGTACTGAATAGCTCTTTTTGCGTTTCGATAATCAATTCTAAATCGTCATCTGAGTAAGAAGAGAGCTCCTTCTGAAAAGCTTCGCTGTCTATATTCATGTTCTCCACAGTAAGCATCCTTTCTAAACTGGCTGTGTATTCAACACGTAATTCTTGATTTATTATATCATATGGACTCGGAAATACAAGAAAAACTATTACACTCTGTGAGGATGATTTATTAGCGAACTATCAGGAAAAGCTTTTATTGCGGCCTGCATATAACATTGGACTCTTGCAAAAAATGAAATCCACTATCGTGGGTGAAATGAAATCCACTATCCTGCCGTCGAGGCAGATTTCATCCACGCAGTGGATTTCATCATCGAAGATGATTCCACCAACCCGCAAGGGTGGATTTCGCTGAAAGAAGTCCCTGCCAGAAAAAACCAAATCGGAGCCCAGCGAAGCGGGTTCGATTTGGAAAGGAGGAGCAGCGGCGTGAGCGCGAGACGACTTTTGAAGCAAAGCATAAAAAGTCGTCGCAAGCGATACAAAGCTTGCGACGACGTGGTGGAGACGGAGGGATTCGACCTGCCGTGCGCGGCAGGCCACCTCGGGTTGAAACGTGCCCCCGGCACGTTTCTAAGAGCCCTCGGGTTCGAATCCCCATTTCTTTCAATATGAAAAGAAGTCCCTGCCGATGGCAGGAATTTCTTTTCATGGAAAAGGTAGGCCATTTTGATAGAAAGCGGTCAGGGGGGTGCATTTTGTCGAGGGGGTGCATCGTGAACGATTGGGGGAACAGGCTATCACGAATTTTCTTCCAGATAACATCGGATTTCGGAGATGAACCGCTCTCCGCACTTGTTGTACAGTTTTTCCCCTGTGCCTGCAAGTTTTATAAAAGACTCTTTGTCCTGCGGAAGATAGGTAGCCATACTCACGAGCGCCTTCTTTGTTACCATTACCGGGATGCGTTCACGGTATAGGAAATTGCTGAGATGCTTGAGCAACTTCAAATCTGTGGCAATCGCCCCGTCGTCGTTGCAAATAGCATCATAAAAGGTAATCGGGTATTCATGCTCGCGCTCAATCTCTGTCAAATCCGCAGCGGGGTCATAAAGGTAGACCCGTTTGTATGCGATATTCGGCTTGGACACTATTACATGATATGGCGCGCTGCTATTACCCAACTCACCTTTATTGAATGTGTGAGTATATGTAAGCGACCCATCAGGAGCAACTATTGAATACACTCCAATATCTTCAGCGCCCATCTCATCTCTATGGGCCTTCATTTTAGTTTTAAGATAAGAAACACTTTTTGCAAAATTGATGGGGATAGACGATTTTGCATCGTGCCCAAATAGAAGTGTATACTGCTCTTTATTGGGGAATGGAATGTCATATTTGTACATTTCAGCTACTCCGTTTTCATCACCGTTTTAGTGGGCGATCTGCAATCCCTTATTGCTGTCCAGTTCAAAGCCGATTTGCCAGAAACCCATATCCAGCATTTTCATTTGAGGATATGGTAATCCTTCAACAGTAAGTGTTTTTCTCGTCGCTTCGAGCTGTGTTTTATTCTCCTCATAAAAATCTACAAGTTTCAACAGGGATTTCATGTTATAGAGTCCTGTCGTGACGTTTTGATGCTTGACGCCCATGATGAAATATCTGTCATACGCAGGCACACATCCCAATGCACCCATCAATACCTTTGTGATCAGTGTATCTGACAGCTTGTTTTTCGGGCATTCTTCTTTAACGTCCAACCTGACGGAATCGTAGTATTCTCCTATGTAAGAATTGAGTTTCCCCAACATGCACTGCGTTTCCCGATTTCTGTACTGATAGCAATCGATGCCAGCCAATCCATCGTATTCTGGCTTGAGAATTTCTTTCACAATTGGAATATGAACACGATAATCCTTTTGGAGAAGGAATGATGAGCCTCGATACATACCCCAGCTCGCCAAGTAAAATGCAAGCTGCAGGCTCAGATAGTCATGATCGACCTCGGATTGATTTCGTGCCCTCATAAAGTGACTGTAGCAATGCTCCCAAGAGCGGAATCTCCCGTTTTCATCCGCCTTTAGCTGATTGTAAAACTCCGCTGCAGACCGGATTATCAAATCTGCCGTTGTCAAGGCTTCACCCCCTCCGCTGATTATTCATTGATAACGCTCTGATTATCGACCCATTTCTGTAGCTTCTTCGTGTTGATCAGAATCTTCGAGCCGATACGGATAGATGGGAAATCGTCCCTGTGAATCAACGTATACACCGTGGCGCGTGAAGGCCCTAACGTCTCCGTTGCTTCCCGGACTGTAAGGAGCATTTTTCTCTGCCCGATATTCTTAACAGGTTGGACTGCGGGAGTGGCGCTATCGATACGCTCCAATTCATCCGCAAGTGCATTCAAGCGGGAGGCAGTATCCGAGAGGGCCTTTGTCTCCTGCCGGAGCTTTCTCGCTATTTCACCGTATCGCATAATCTATGCTCCTTATTCTCGTTCAGCCCAAGAAAACGTATCCTTTAATCCGTTGTGCCAGTTCCACTGAATGAGTTTATCATGCTGTAACCGCCCGACAACAATTCCGGGATGAATGTCAATTTGAGCAGCAAATCGGCAAATATCTGCGTCATAGAACCGATGACTTCTTACAAACGCCCGATATGCAGTGGGCGGAATCAGAAAATCCCGAGAGATTCTATCGGCCTCTTTCTCCATGTCGGTATCTTCGATCTGATCGCAATCAAGGAACACCATTTTTTTGTGCTCGCAGAGGATGTGCGCTGCCTCATGGAAGAAAGTAAACCAGAAGTGGTCGTTCTTTTTGTATCGGAGACTCATCTGGATACACGGCGTATCATTGATCCAGTATGCGGCTCCGCATATGCCTGATTTCGGGATTTCCCGAACAAACAGCAGTTCCACACCAGCTTCTCTGCAGAGCATTTGCATTTTTTCGCCCAAGTCATCTGGCGGGGCTACGGTCAGTTTCCGGATGGATTTTAATGCCTCTCTGAACTTCTCTTTTGAGTACGAAGGGAGTATTGAAACAATCGGGCTTGCAGATATCTGTCCGGCTCTAATCCACGCACTGGTATTTCCAATTTTGGCTGTCGCTGCGCCTGTTATTCTACATGCTGCCGGAAGATCACTACAATACAGGGTGTTCCAGCTACTAATATCAACGCATCCGAAGAAGGAGAGCAGATTGCGTGCTTTCGCCCCAGCATCCGTCCCTGCTGCAGTTTCTTTAACGTAGCCTGCTTTCACTAAATAGGCGTAATCAAACTGTTCAAGCCAGATTATTGTTTCTTCCTGCGCCGCAGAATACTGCTGTTCGGTTTTTTCCTGCTGTTGGAAAAGATCATAAGTGTTTTGGATAGAGAGCCAATACTTCGCGGTATAATCACTAAACACTTTCTCCAGTGCGTGCGCAATATCAACCGTGACGGAGGCTTTACCGTTAATGATATTACTGATATGCTTTTTTGAGATTCCGAGCCGGATTGCAAGCTCCGCCTGCGACATATCCCTTGCATCGAGCAATTCCTCAAGATACTCGCCCGGATGTATTGCATAGTTGGGTTGGAATATATACTTTTTATTCGCCATGATAATCACCTATCCAAACTATCTCAACTATAGTCACTTTTTCCAGATCAACGCCGCCATCTTCCTTGAGGGGGACAGGATCATTCGCCGGAACAAAAACGATCCGAAACGGGTGCTTAACATCTACAGCATACTGTCCCTTCCGATCGCCCTTTAGTTGATGCCGTCTCGGAGGCGGGAGCGGGGATATCTGAGATAGGTTATCGACACCATGTAGCTCAAATAACCTTCGCTGTATTTTTCGTGCGTTTTGCCCATATTCTCTCTGCAGCAGTTTTTCATCTGAACAGATCTTCTGCAGCTTTTTATCGGAGAACAATACTTCCAAAGAGCCACCTTCTTGCATATGACCTATATGGTAGTATACACTCCTGTACAAATGATGTCAATGTTTTCGATAACCTTTTTGGTTATCATTTTATGGCGTTATCTCCGAGCCATTCCAGAACTTGAATGTCAGGTCCCCATCTCGGCTGACGGTCACGCACTCGATCGTATCCAGCCAGAGCCGTACGTCAAAGTGCTCCAGTGGCTGATCCAGCTCCCGGAGCCGGAACATGAAGCCGCCGATGGCATCTGCTTTTGCCATCCGTTCGGTGCGCTTTCTCTCCAGCTCCTTGACCCGGTCCTGCGCCTTGTCATAGCGTTCCACCAGCCCGTTGTATCGGGCAAGGTAATCGCCCTGATCCAGCGCCGTGGAGCTGTTCTCATCGACGCAGCGCTTGGTCAGCTCGGCCACCACGTCCAGCTCCTCAAGAAGCTGCTGCATCTCCCGGTCGATGTCGGTGCAATCCGTGAGCTCCGCCTGTATCACCCGGCAATCCTCAATCAAGTGCTCCCGGTCCGGCAGGAGCTGGTTGTACGCTTCGAGGAACTTGGCCTTGATGAAGTCTTCTGTCAAGTGCGGGGTGCCGCATTTGTATTCCCCCTTAAACTTGTGATTGCATTGCCAGATCACCCGGCGATATTTGTCCGTGCTGTTCCAGACCTTCGAGCCGAGATAATGGCCGCAGTCGCCGCAGATCAGGCGGCAGGAAAAAATGGTCTTGCCGCTGTAGCTCCGGCCCAGCGCCTTTCTCCGGGCCATCTCTTCCTGCACCCGGTCGAATAGGAGCGGGTCGATGATGGCCTCGTGGCTGTTCTCCACATAGTACTGCGGGACCTCACCCTCGTTGACCTTCATTTTCTTCTGCAGAAAATCAACCGTGAACTTCTTTTGTAGCCGCGCATCGCCTTTGTACTTCTCATTGGTCAGGATACTCTCCACCGTTCTGCCGACCCACTTCTCTTTGCCACCCGGTGTGGGGATGCCCTCGGCGGTGAGCTGCTTGGCGATGTTTTTTCTGCTGCCATAATTCCTCCATAAAAGTCTTTCTGCCTGAGTGGTGGAGGTCGTGAAGGTTATCCCCATATTTTTTCTTATAGGTTTTATTTTTGGTGTTCCTAAAGAGGACTCTTGTATATAACCTTCACAACCTCCACACCACCCTCATTTCAGAAAGTCGTCAAAGCCGGAAACCGTTGAAAACTCGCGGGTTTTGAGCCGGAAGCCATTAATCAGGTTGCCGGAGCGGGTACGACGGCGAGTGAAGCCCTCGGTCTCCAGTGCGGTATAGAATTCAGCCGTGCTGCGGAAATAGTCGCCCGTTTCATTGCAGTAGGATCGGTACGCCTGATACACCTCTCCCGACCGGGCAGAATAGGAAGGATCGATCTCGCAGCACTCTGTCAGGAAGTGATCGAGCCAGTTGTTCTCCTCACGGTACTTGGCGGTGGCCTGCTCCACAACAGCGGGGAGCGGGAACTTAAAGTCGAGGTCGATCACGCGCTTGGCCCCTTCGATGATCCACGCGAGGACAGCCTCGCCTGCATTCTGGAAGAGGTAGTCGGCGTAGTTCTTGATGTCACTCTTGCCCACGATCCGGGCGTTGAACGGCATGACGATCAGACGACGCCAAGTGCCTGCGTCAATGGCCCCGACCTTCGGGAGGTGGTTGGTGTAGAGGACGAGCATATGGCTGGGAATGAAGCTGAAGGGGTCCTTGTACTTCTTCTCGGCATACACCTCGTCTGTGGAGGAGAGCTGCTTTACCGTCGAAGTGTTCATGCGGGTGCCTTCTTCCAGCTCTGCAGCGATGACCAGCCGCTTACCCTTAAGCTCTGCCATTTCCGGCTTTACATTCCGCTTGGTACCCGTGGTCAGGGCGTCGGAGCTCGTATTGCCGCTATAGGTGCCGAGCACACGGGCCAGCGTGTTCCAGAAGGTGGATTTGCCGTTGGCACCGCAGCCGTAGGCGATGATCATCTGCTCGATCATCATCTTGCCGACGCAGGCGGTCCCGGCAATGAGCTGGGCGTATTCAATCAGGTCCTTGTCTCCGCAAAACAGCAGATCGAGCTGCTTGGCCCACAAGTCCGCGCCCTTATCGCTGGGCGAGACGGCGGTGACCTTGGTCATGTAGTCCTCCGGGCGATGGGGCATCAGTCTCGCCATGCCTTTGCGGAGATCATAGGTGCCAGCGGGGGTGCAAAGCAGATAGGGGTCCGCGTCCAGCTCCCTCGGCGTGATCGCCAGCATGGGCCGGGCCTCCTTGAGCGTGTTCGTGATGTTCTTGGAACTGCGGCGGTCGAGGGCGAATGCTTTATACTCGGTTGCCTTGCTGAACTGCGTGTACGCCATGAACTGCGGGAAAAACAGGTGCGGGGCGATGGGAACATACCCGGCGTCCACGGCGTAGCGGCAGTAACGACGGGCTGCTTCCTGATTGGCCAGATAGGCCAAGCCGCTCGGCAAGGACAAGCGGGTCTACATACACGGGGGCTTGTCCTGCACGAGGGATCTGGAGAGCCTCTTTAAAGTGCTCTTGCAGAAACCGGGTGGCCACGTCCTCTAATTGCTCATAGCGGATGTCCGGGACGAGTGCATCGGACATCGAGTTTTGCGGCAGGCTGCTCCGTTTCTGATAAACACCGATGTTAGTGACTCGCCAGTCGTCAAGCCCAATGGCAAGATCTCCTTCACACGAGATGCGAAGCCACTGATAGCAGGTATCGTCGCTATCGGTATGATGATCCGCTGACGACACCGCGATTTCAAGCTCCAGCCCAACATCAAAGGCAATGCCGTCGCCGGGGCGGTCGGTCACATAGACACGCTGAATCGTCGCGTCAATGATCTCGGCTGTGGTAATGTGCCGCACCCGGCTGGAGTGCAGGTCCATCTCGTCCCAATGCTCATCAAAGTATTCCTTCGCGGCATCGAACAGCCCGTTATAACATTTGTTCTTAACATAGTCGGAAAAGGATCTGGCTACAGCCACGTCGGTCACCTCGATTACAAAGTGTTTATATTATACTATTTTTCCGGGGTAAATGATAGTCCCATAAAACGGCTCAAGAGTACATTAATCCCGGCATTTTTACTTTATCGCGGCCATCTCCGGGCATCTTCAGATCACCGAGCAGGCAAGCGTATGTGATGGCGCTTTTCCCGAAACGGCTGCGGAGGTTTTCAATGGTATCCTCTAACCGCTCCTGCTTCTCGTCCAATTTGAGCAATTCATCCCACAGAAAAATGAATAATAGGCAAAGAATAAGAAGCCCCGGCTACAGGGCTTCCGTTGCTGCGTCTTATCCGTGGCGCATGGTCTTTATCATGTGGCGCACCGCGTCCTTCTGATCGGCGGTCAGGTTGACCCAATCGTCGAAGAGAGCCTTCAACTCCGGCGTCAGCTCTATCATGTCGCCCTCTGCAAAAAACTGTGAAAGGGTGATCTTGAGCCCCCGGCAGATCGCCTCCAGCGTTGCCATTGAAGGGACAGTGTTTCGCCTGAAAAAATTACCGACCGTACCATCAGATAAACCGCTCTCTTTGGCGAGACGATACGGTGTCCATCCGCGCTCGTTCATCAGCTCGCGGATTCTTTCATTGACGTCCATAGTAGCACCTCCCATCCTGCGTATATTGTACCCGCAAAATGAGAGGTGTTAATATAGCAAATATGTATCGAAGCTATCTGCAACTTGATAGATACCCGGTAACCAAGTATAATGGACCGGGGGTGTTTGTATGACGGAGAGTGAAAAGAAAATTGTTATTAATTCGTAAGAATATTTTTACGAATAGTAAAAATAATTTGACTTCCTCCCCGCAACGTGCTATAATCACCCACTGCAGAACACCTCAAGGAGGTTTGAAAATGGAGTTAAACACAATAATCCAAGGTGAATGTGTTGCTGAAATGCGAAAGATGCCCGACTGCTCTGTTGACTTGATCATTGCTGACCCGCCTTATAATCTTTCAAAAGGCGGAGCTTGGAAGTGGGACAACAGCGTTGTATTACACGGAATGGGCGGGAATTGGAATAAAGTCATGCAAGAGTGGGATGACTATTCATTTGATGCCTACTTCGCGTTTACCAAAGAATGGTTAACGGAAGCAAAACGCATTTTAAAGCCGACAGGATCAATGTGGATTTTTGGGACGTACCACAACATCGGTGTAATAAATGTTATTTGTCAGATGCTTGGGATCGAAATCATTAACGAAGTCATTTGGTATAAGAAGAACGCTTTTCCCAATTTGGCAGGGCGCAGGTTAACAGCAAGTCACGAAACTATTCTCTGGTGTAATAAGGGCGGGAAGAAGCGCGAGTACTATTTTGATTATGATTATTCTAAAGTTGGGGACTTTTCATATGACACTCTGAAATCGCCGGGCAAACAAATGCGCACTGTATGGGATATCTCCAATAATAAAGAAAAGAAAGAACTTGCATATGGAAAGCATCCCACTCAAAAGCCAATTCGGATTCTAAAGCGTATGATAAAACTGTCATCGAGAGAAGGCGATTTAGTGTTTACGCCGTTTGCAGGTGCTGGCAGTGAGTGCGTTGCAGCGAAGATGACAGGACGCAGCTATATCGGAATAGAAATGGAAAAAGAGTACTGTGAAATTGCCAAAAACCGTCTGAGTAATGCAATTACAAATGAAGATGCTTTTGGACAATTGTCAATGGATTTGATTGGTGGGGACGAGAAATGAAACACCTCGTTGTTGATGAGAAAGCTCTCAGAAAAATGATGATAGACCAAGGAATAAAAACAATCAACGATCTGTCGTCACGCGCTGGGGTTTCCAAGCCAACAATCTATGAGTATTTAAGCGGAAAATCACCGCTCTCCAGCGCATTTGTAAAGCTCTGCGATTGTTTGGAGGTATCGCCGTCCGAGCTGCTTACAGAAATTGAGGAAACCGAGGTGCAAGAAACTGATGTTTGATCCAGTTATTAAATGGAGCGGAAGCAAACGTTCCCAAGCAGAAAAAATACGTACATATATCCCTGATAGTTTTGCTAACTATTATGAACCGTTTGTAGGTGGAGGATCAATCCTTTACGTTCTTTCTCCTGAACGAGCAATATGCGGAGACATTTGCGGGCCTTTAATTGCACTCTGGAACAAGATCAAGGATGACCCAGCAGCGGTTGCAGAGGCTTATAGGGAAAGCTGGACACGCTTACAGACAGAAGGATATCAAGTTTACTATGAGATTCGGGATCGTTTTAACAAAAACAAGAACGCGGAAGATCTACTATTTCTTTCACGTACATGTGTTAACGGTTTGATCCGATTTAATGCAGACGGGGATTTCAACAACTCGTTACACCACACCCGCCCCGGAATCTCTCCTGACCGTCTGCAAAGAATACTCATCGACTGGTCAAAGCACATTTCTGGTGCTGAGTTTTATGAAGCGGATTATCAAGTCACAACCACATCGGCAAAAGAGGGCGATTTGATATACTTAGACCCTCCGTACTTTCATACGAAGGGTCGGTATTATGGAACAATTGATTATAGTACCTTCTTAAACTATCTTGAACAGCTCAACAGCCGAGGAGTAAAGTTCATGCTTTCATTTGATGGTGTTCGGGGAGAAGAGAATTACACTGTTGAACTGCCCAAAGAACTATATAAGCGTCATGTATTGATACCGTCAGGCAATTCGAGCTTCAAAAAAGTAATGGATAAACAAAGCTTACAAGTGTATGAATCCTTGTATCTGAATTGGTAATCATCGCACGATAATGTCATCACAACCAGACTCTTCGACTTTTCGGATAATGAAGCTCTTTAAGACACTGGCATCAGGGGTGCGGGTGATAATCTCGATATCCCATCCGTGCCTGATAGGTTCCATAATAAATAGCATTTCACAGTTGCTGTTTCTAAATACAACCGACGTGGGTTGCGCAGCGCTCCTGAGATAGGCTGCTGCTGAAATAGTTATGTAATCTGTAAAATCTACGAGTTCTCTTGACTGCGTCCAATCCGAGAAATGAGGATTCACTCGGCGTTCAACACTCGGAATAAAGTTCATGAGGCTTGAGATATAGTTTATCAAGCCTGTACCAACATCGGGTTCTAAATCCCCAGCTCGTTCTTTTGACTCTATAGCCAAAAGGACGGGCTTTTTATACATTCCGAAAACCTCGATTACATGATCCGGGCGTTTTCCGTCAACTTCGTCACTGACGCGAGGCAGGGAGAGCCATCGCACCTCATGATCCCCATAAACCACAGAGAGGCCACTCCAGTCGCCTCCGGGGGGATTGCACATTCCTTCAAAGCACACATCGCTCATGATATGAGCGAAGAGGTAGTGTATGCCTGTGTCCACATCATCTTCGTGGTACTCTCTCGGAACACTTGAAAAAACAGGTCTTGTGAGGCCGGATGGGTTATAACCGAAAGTGGTGTACTCATCCTTGAGTGCACCTGTATCAAAGATGATTTCTTCATCTCTCGGATGTCGTGAAAGAATCGGAACATCGAGGGCTACGTAATTACTAAGAGCAAGAATGGAACGCCACAAGCCATTCGACATTGCCAGCCTTTTGGGGTTGTCGAGGAGCAGGTTGAAATTCGCCTCTACAATCGGCCCATAAATGTATGTGAGGACCTCGACATCAGTATCTGACAGCATTACAGCGAGAGGCAAAATACCCCGGTCAGGTCGATTATCATCACCACGAGGCTTAAAACCTTTAATGAGACACAACAATAGATCCTGCGATTGATTGGCTATGCTCCGAATTACAGATGTGTCAAAAGAGGGATACAGCCGCTGAAGACCTCTCGCAAACGCAGCCCTGTTCTCTGCGGGAATTATGCCAAACGGAAGATCTCGAGAGGCAAGACCAACACTAAACCGGTCTATTAGTTCGAGTACTTCAGGGGATCGCCCATGATGACCTTTTGCGGTGATTGTTTTATGAAAGTTAAACTCTGTATTCTCAATCGAATAATCGATTATACTTTGTCTGCTATTGTAGAGGGCTTCCCATTCTGACGCTGAGAAATTGGTCGCAGTACGGCTACTCTGCGCAAGGAACTTAACGACGTTAAGATTTTTCCTAAGAATGATCTCTTCGACATCGCTGGTATCTAAGCCGCACATACAACGGACCATGAATTCGGCAAGTTCTGTATCGGCAAAATTGGCCTCGTCGAAACCAGAAAGCTGCCGATCACGAGTTTTGTCAAACTCTTCGGATTTAACGTAGACCTGAGCGACAAAATTCCCCGTTTCTTTTGAGAAGTTAATGTAGCTATACGGGACTGCAGGATTCGGAAATCTGAGGGCCTTCCGTTGGCGTGTCCGGCTATCAAGTTCATATTTGACGAAATCGACAATATACAGATACGGGCATCCAGTTCTCCCAGTAGAGAAAGCCCGTCCACTTCGCTGCCATGCTTGATTTCCCGCCTGTAGAGCACTGCAGAATTCTATAGCATACAGGATGGTCTCTTCGTCGCCTACTACTTCCGTCACTATGGCGTCAGGAGTTTCGTCAAGAAAACTGCCACTTTCCCTTAAAGCCGAAAAAATGTTCCCAGCCCATCTCCGCCGTCCAGCTTTATTAAAGCCGGGGAGCATTTCCACAGTCCAAGAAAAATGCCTGCCCTCATAATTGAAGTCCAAATCTACAGAGAGGGTTGAAGGAGAAACCAAAGACACTGTCGCTGAGAGCGGCTGGGTTTCAGCAATAAGTATCCTTGTAATTCGCTCACATTCAACAATATTATCCCCGTGTATACGAAATAATCTTTGCATCTTCGGTGCCCCTTCCAACAATTATACCACGCGAGATCTGTCTTGTGGCTTCATTTTTTCCTTATGTCAAATACCGCTGGCTTATCTGATATCTGAACAAATCTTGCTTTTTCGCCTTTGGCAATGTCTTTATGTAGAGCCGAATTCATGGTGTTTTGTGGGGTCTTCCCGATATGCGAAAGCTCCTTTATGGTCCCGTTATCTGACGCCATAGACAAAGCCTCTTTAATTGTAAGCGGTCTTCCAGCACGTCGAATTTCATTGTCCATCAAATCAAGAAATGTCATTGGTACCGCCCCTTCACTTTATTAATCAAACCAATTCATCATCTGCTGACATCCACATGCTTCTTAAAACCCATATTTATAGAATATCACAAAAATGTAGCATTTACAACGAAGGAATTGAAAATGAAAGAAGAAAGCAGTATTATAAAGTAAAACTGTATGGTAGGTGAGTGCTTAATGGCACAAGAGGCAAGACTGTGGGGAATCCACACTCAGGATGACAACCTTTTCCTGCATGGGGGTGTTATTGCTGTCGGATGGAAAGAGATAGGGGATCTCTCTGCGATTGCTCCAGATCGTGAAGCCTTCCAAGAAAAATATGCGACAGCATACCCGAATTCCAAGAAAGGCAGCATTGCTACAAGTTCTGGTATGCTCTACCGTTTTATTCATGAGATTCAAATTGGTGACTATGTGGTATTCCCCTCTAAATCGGACCGTATGGTCAATATCGGTATAGTCGAGGGTGACTACCAGTACAAACCCGAGGCCCAAGAGTACAAGCAGCAGCGTAGAGTCAGATGGCTGAAGCATCTCCCTCGCACGTCATTCTCTCAGGGCGCACTATATGAAATTGGGTCATTCATGTCGCTCTTTACCGTAAAGAATTACGCAGATGAATTCCTTGCTGCCCTCGATAAGGGCTTTAAAAAGAGCCTTCAAGAAGATGATGAAAGCGTTGGTGCTACAGCAGAGGAAATCATCGAAAGTACAAAAGATTTCATTCTCAAGGAGATCAGCCGCCAGCTAAAAGGGTATGATCTTGAAGAGTTTGTCGCGGACCTGCTGCAGGCCATGGGGTACCGTACAACAGTCTCCCCGCACGGTGGCGACAGCGGAATTGACATCACCGCCTATAAGGATGAGCTCCCGCCTCGAATCCTTGTCCAAGTTAAGAGTCAGGATGGGGATATAAAGGAAACGACCATTCAATCTCTCAAAGGCGCAATGCGTGAGGGCGATTATGGGTTGTTTGTCACTCTGTCCAACTACACGAAAAACGCGAAGAAGTATCTTGAAAGCACGCCGATTATTCGGGGAATCAATGGTACAGAACTGGTTGAACTCGTTTTGAAGTATTATGGCCAGCTTAGTGAGAAATACAGAAAAATGATCCCGCTGAAGATGGTTTACATACCCGTGACGCTGGACACGGACTCAAATTGAACGATTTACCCTCTGTGAGAACGATTTGTCCGGGAGGAGAAGAACAGCAAGCTTACATAACAACAAAACGCCGCTGCGGAAATAGCTCCGTGGCGGCTTCTTTTTTATGGCCGGGTAGCGAAAAAGCCCTGAAATCAAGGGCCTTTCGGGCAAAAAGAAAAGAACGGCAATTCTATCAAAATTACCGTTCTTTTATGGTGGAGCGACTTGAGTTAAATCCGAACCGAAGGCCGCCTGAATTTCCGCAAGTGTGATCGTTTCTGTTCCGTCCCTGAAGTTGTAGGTAAAGACCAGCTTATCGTCAAACACATAGATGGAATTGATGAACGTGTCGATGATCTGCTT
>ERZ1026772.910-NODE-910-length-18284-cov-7.634100_pt1 | contig 18284 bp, 34 predicted proteins | sample MGYA00380124_ERZ1026772 | MGnify/ENA primary metagenome ERZ1026772 (study PRJEB33269, sample SAMEA4719760) | human gut metagenome | biome: human-associated habitat; feature: organic feature; material: feces | place: Cameroon | collected 2013-10 ...
AGAAAGTATTAGAAATTTAGATAAAGCATATACAAATTTTTATAAAAAACGTGCTGAGTTGCCTAAATTTAAAAGTAAAAAGCATTGTAAATTATCTTTTTATAGTAGATACGACAAGATATATTTTAAAGATAATGTGGTTAATTTAGAAAAGATAGGTAAAGTTAAATATAAATCTAGCTATGATATAGATTTAACTAAAATATTTAAATTTAGCAATCCACATGTGTCTTATAATGGCAGATGTTGGGTATTAACTTTAGGTATAGAAACCAAAATAGAAGAAATTAAATTAACCAATGAAGTTATTGGAATAGATTTAGGCATAAAAGATTTAGCAATATGTAGTAATAATATAGTATTTAGAAATATCAATAAGACTAAAGTTGTTAAGAATTTAGAAAAAAGATTACGTAGGTTACAACGTAGAGTAAGTAAAAAATATGATATGAACAAGAAAGGAGGAAGTTACAATAAAACAAGTAACATTATAAAACTAGAAGAAAGAATAAAAAAGTTATATCGTAAATTAAATAATATAAGACAAGATTATATTCATAAATCAACTACTAGTATAGTGAAAGCCAAGCCATGCAGAGTTGTTATGGAAGATTTAAATGCCAAAGGAATGATGAAGAATAAACACTTATCTAAAGCAATTCAACAACAAAAATTATATGAATTTATAAGACAAATGAAGTATAAATGTGAATGGCTAGGTATAAAATTTGTACAAGTAGACAGGTATTATCCAAGCAGTAAAACTTGTAGTTGCTGTGGGAATATCAAAGGAGATTTAAAGCTTTCAGATAGAACTTATATATGTCAAGAATGTGGCTTAGTTATAGATAGAGATTTAAACGCTAGTATAAACTTAGCAAATTACAGATAAATCACATAAAAGATTACTGTAATATGTACCGGCTCGTTAACCGGGAATTTACGATTGTGGAGTGTTATATCAAACTGGATTAGATTAGTCGAAACAGGACACATTGAATCAATAATAAACTTTTGATACTTTTTATAAAGTTTTATAAGTTTTATGTAACGGAAGTTTAAAATGAAAGCAACAGGAATAGTAAGACCCGTGGATCAATTAGGGAGGATAGTAGTTCCAAAGGAGTTAAGAAGAATATTGGGAGTAGAAGAGGGAAAAACTAGCTTTGAAATATTTATAGATGATAATAACAATATAGTATTAAGAAAATATAATCCAGGATGTATAGTATGTGGTATATTAGAAAACTTAAAAGATGTAAATGGAATAAAGCTATGTAAGAATTGTATAGAAAAATTTAATGGCTAACTCTCTTTTGATATAATTAAAACAAAGGAGGAATGATTTATGATAAATATAAATATACAGCCATTAATAGTAAATTTATCTATGGAAGAAGAAATAGAATATCTAATGTGCGAGGTTTCTGAATTTATAGAAGCATTAGAAACAGGATCTAATGCAGAAGCTATAAGTGAAATGTACGATGTATGTCAAGTTATGCAAGGCCTACTAACTCAATATAAGAAATGCAATAGATATGAAATAGAAGTAGGTAATACAATACATCAGCATAAAATAGATAGATATATAAAAGAAAAGAAACATGATTTTAAATACAATAAAAATATTTAGAGAGAAATAAAAAAATTTCTCTCTTTTTTATTCTAAAAATTAGGAACAAACATATACATTATAACAAAGGAGAGTGGTAAAATGAAACTAACAAGTAAATTATTTAAGACTATACAGGAAGTACAAGAGGCTAGAAAACAAATTAAGGATAACGAAAGAGAAGTAGGACTAAAAGAAACTAAAGAAGGTTATATTCTAACAATATTAAAGGTGGGATAAATATGACACTAGAGATATTAAAGGACTTAGAAAAACAACTAACAGATTATGAAGAATTAATATTAACTGCACCAAGAAGACATATACAAGATAAAGATCTAGCAAGGGAATATAATAAAACCATTACAACTATAAGACATGAAAGAAAACAGTATAGCTTACTATTAAGCCAACTAATTATTTATGGTAGAAGAGGTCATCAATTTAAAAATAGGACAACTATAAGAAGACAAAAATATGCAGCTGCTAAACGTTTAGAAAGAAAAGATTATACAGCAGAAGAAATAGCAAAAGTATTAAACATAAAAATAGAGGAAGTAGAAGAATTTTTATATAGGAGGATCTAATGTGCGAATGCGTAAATTGTGGACGACCTGCAAGGGATAAGCACCATTGTGTTTTTAGAAGTAAAGTTAAAGCTTTAACAAAATGTCCTAAGAACATAGTAAACTTATGCGGAGATTGCCACTATGATATACATCATAAATCTAAAAGTAATATAGACATAAAGATGAAACTAAGATTTCAAAATTATTTAGAAGAATCTTGGTTAAAGAATGAGTTAACATATGAAGAAGTAAAAGATACTTTAAAAATATCTGATGCTAATGTACACAGAATATTAAAAACATGTACACTAAAGAATGGTTGTTATCAGAGAGAAGATGTAATAAGAGAGTGTATGGGGGGAAGGCTCTATACACTAGAAGATTTAAATAGAGGAGAGAAAGCATAACTTTCTCTCTTTTTGTATATAATTCAGAAAACTGGGGAAAATAAAAGGAGGATATATGTATAAAAAAGAAGCTGAAGAATTTAACAATATAATAAAAAGATTCAGAATACTAAAAGATGATGATGTAATTGAAGCTTATGATTTAATGAAGAGGAGCTTAGTTCTTTATGATAGATTTAGTTATATAAAAGCAGATCTTGCAAAGAATTTTGAGAGAGGTAATCCTACAAAGAAAAGACTCCAGGAAATTGGAGATATATTATTAAATATTCATGTGACCACCAGACAAATTTATCAAAATATAAAAGCTGAAAGGTTGGTGAAGCGTGATTGATAATAGTTAAAGGAAAAGTAAGAGGAAAAGCTAGACCAAGAAAAGGTAAGCATGGTTTTTATACTCCTAATGATACTAAGAAATATGAAGAGAGTATAAAAAGAGAATATATAAAGCAGTGCAATAAAAAATTGGATGGTCCAGTGGAATTTATCTTATATATATATAAAACTAAAGCTAAATTTACTAAGAAAGAGAAAGCTTTAATAGAAGAAGATAAGTGCTGGTGCATCACTAAACCTGATACCGATAACGTAGTTAAGTTAGTACTGGATGCACTTAATAAAACTGCTTATGATGATGATAATCAAGTAGTGAAAATAACTGCATTAAAAAAGTGGACAATAGAAGATGAAAGAATTGAATTTATTATTCAAGAAATATGAAAAGTTTCAAAATTATTGTAAAATAAAAGTAGGGGATGGAGATGAAATTTAAAAATAAAAACTTTAGAGTTAGAGCATATTGTAAAGACAATATAATCTTTATAAATACAGAAGATACTGCTAGAGAATTTGGATTTACAAAGAATAATAGAGTAGATTTAAATAAACTAAATAGATATGCAATAGAATTTGGATATCCAAAGGTGGAGGAGTATATAGAGGAAACTTTATTCTTAATGTTAGGCATGAGAGCAGAGAAGAAAGAGGCTAAAGACTTCCAATTGTGGGTAGCAACAGAGATAATGCCAGCACTAAGAAAAGGAGATAACGAAGAACTACAGAAATTAAGTATGACCTTCATAGAAACTACCGAGAAAGCAAAGCAACAGTTTAAGCCCACTCATAAAACAAAGCTTTATTATAACAAGTTAATAAAACAACTTACTAACAGTAAGAAAGAGCAGGAAATAGTTAAGAGTTGGGTATTTGCAACACTAAATGCAAGAAAATGGGAAGATATATCTATAAATGACCATGATAAGGTGATTGACATAATAAAATCTGTAGCAGCCTTACTAACTACTAAAGAAGAACAAATAACTTTTTTAAAGGAGAAATAATATGGATAATGAAATAAATTTATTAACAATAGCAGCAGACATTGCAGGAAAAGTAGATATAGATAAGGTAGATAAAGACCAATTAAAATTAAGTGAATATTACATGCAAAGTGATTTAGAGGAATTAAGAAGAATAACTAAAGCCGATAGCGAAGGCTTTAATCCTATTAAAATAAAATTATTACAAAACATTGCAAAGGAAGCTATAAGATCTATATACATTCTAGGATATTAAAAAAAGGATGATGCAAAATGGGGAGACGAGTATATGTTAGACAAGTTAATGTCGAAGAAATATTAAAAGATTACTATAAAGAAAAAAGACTTATACCAAAGTATCAAGAAAAAATAGAAAATTTAAAACTAGAAGATGAACAACTAGAAAAAAGATTAAAAAAGAATGACTATACTCTCAGCACCGAATTAACTGCATTAACTATTAGTGAAAAGATACAAGCTAATAGTGAGGGCATTAGTCAACAAGAAAAAGAAATGTATAAACAATGTCAGTGTATATTAAATAGACAGCAAATAATTTGGGATAAAATAAATGCATATGAAGAAAGAATATTACAGATAAAATTAAAAGCTAATGATGTAGAAATAGCATTAGAGATACTAAAAGAAGAAGAAAAGCAATTTATAGAATTAAAATACAACAATGAAAAACAATGGCTAGAACTTATGGAAGAAATGCATATAAGTAAATCAACTGTGAAATATCGGAATGATAAGATAATGAATAAGCTTAAAAAATATTTATAAAAATTAATCACAAATTTATAAAAATATTTTTAAAAAAATGTGCATAAAAAAATAAATCTTTAATATATATTACTATCAAGACAAAAAAGGAGATAGAAATATGAAATTAAAGATTTATCAAACTACAAGAAAGGATAATGCAACTTTAGTTGTTAATGCAACAATTAAGGAACCTATAGTTTTAGAAAAACTAATTCAATTCTGGATTCAACAAGAAAACCTAGAAGAAGTAACAGTAATGATAAAAAGAGGCGACAAAGATGCCTAAAATAATTTATAGAGTTGATATTTACTATACAGAAGATGGTGAGTTCTATGACTGTATAGAAACTACCAGTGAAATAACAGCAAGAAATATTTATGCAGAATATGCATCTCAAAGAATGTTTATAGCATATATGCATAAATACGAAAATGGAGTAAAAATTTATTAAGTTGTTAAGGAGTTTTATGTATGGAAAATATCATACACTGTTCAGAATGGAAGATTAAACATGTTGATGATAATCTAGAAAAAATAAAAGAATCTGGATATACAGCAGTCTTGGTTGGACCAGTTCAATATAGCAAAGAAGGACATGAATGGTGGAAACTATACCAACCTTATGGATTTAGTATAGGGAATAAATTAGGAACTAAAGAAGATTTAGAAAAGCTATGCTATCATGCAAAATTCTTAGGAATAAAAGTAATTGTAGATGTAGTAATAGAACATGTAGCATCAGATGAAAAATTGAATTTAGTTCCTCATGAAAAAGTAGATAAAACATTAATATCAAATCATTACTTTTGGAAAGAGGCTATCAAAATAACAAATTGGAATGATAGAAGCCAAGTAGTTAATTTATCACCAGGACTTCCTACTATGGATACATCAAATTATGAACTACAAGATATTATTTACAACTTTTTATTAGAACTTATAAACATTGGTGTAAATGGAGTAAGAATTGATAGTGCTAAAAATATAAGTTTACCTGAAGAAAACGGAAATCATTTTTACACAAGAGTAATAGGAAATCTTCCAAAAGATTTTTACGTAATGAGTGAGCTGATATTTATAGATGAAAAACTTCTTAATATGTATTCAAAATATACAAAAGTTCTAACAGAAAACCAAAGTTATAAAAATAAAAGTAAGTTAGTTACATTTGCAGAATCTCATGATAGTTATTTGGAATTTAAAAGTACAGCTGCATGGGATAAACAAAAATTAATAAAGAAATATCAAGAGGCTGCTAAAAACAATAATGGTGCCGACCTAATGTTTTATGTAAGGCCCCTTGAAGATAAATGCAATAATTTATGGTGCCACCCAGATATTATTGCTGTTAATAAAACAAGATTATAGTATAGAATATTTAAAAAAATAAAAAGTGTTACTGAAAGGAGGTGATAAAAATGAAACAAATTTTTAAATCTCTAGTAACTAGATTGAATAATAAAGGCACTATAGTATCTTTAGCAGCTTTAATAGTAAGTCTATTATGCCAATTTGGACTTAATATTGATAGTGAAAAAATATTAACTATAGTACAAACTATCTGTAGCATTTTAATAATTTTAGGATTACTAAATGATCCTACAAATAGTACCAAAGGATACATTCCAGGAATTAGTGACAAACTTGTAAATAAGGAGTGATTTTATGGATTGTAAGATAATTGATATCAGTTTTTATCAAGGGAATCTTAATTGGGATATCATCAAAAGTTCATATCAAGGTGTTATTATAAAATCATCACAGTATAACTGGGAAGACACTATGCTAAGAAGCCATATACAGAATTGCATAGATAGAAATATACCATTTGGATTATATCACTATTATGGTAATGATTCTATTTCTGCTGGTAATGGAACAGAAGAAGCAAAATTCTTCTTGCAATATATTAATGAATTTAAGGACCACATAAGGCTTATGTGTTTCTTAGATATAGAAGCAAGTATGAAAGGTGGAGAATTAGAATGTCTTAATTATTTAATTCAAAATTCTCCAGTTAAAATAGGAATATATAGTGGAGAATATTTCTATAGAGATAACTTAGCAGCAATTAATCCAGGAGTACCTATATGGATTGCAAATTATAGTAATAAGCCAAACTTAGATATGATAGGTTGGCAATACAGTTGCACAGAAACCATAGAGGGTATAGATGTAGATCATAATGTTTTTAATCAAGAAGTATTTCTTAAAAAGCAAGTCACAAACAATAATTTAGTAGGAGGTATTTATAAGATGGCAGGAAATATAAATATGAGAGCTAAATATAAAGAAAATGGAGTAGATGTATGGACCAGATGGTATAACATGGATACAGAATCATGCACACCATATAAAAATATTACTGGTATAGAAATTTATACAGATCTTCCTTTAAAATGGGGAGTATGCATTAATGAAAAATATATTAATGTTGAAGGATCTGGAATAATAGAAGGTGCTGAAATCTATGCATTCCAAGCTTATCTAACAGACCAATCTAAAAAGACTTATTATTGGGTAAGTTCACCAGGAGATGTAGAAGGATATGAATGGTGGGCAAATAATTGTAAAACAGAAAATATACCTGCTGTATGTGCAAACACTAAAGGATGCAGTCCGTTAAATGCTATAAAATTAAGATTAGGATAAAATACAAGAGGGGGAGCCACTAGGCTCCTTCTTTTTGTTTATAGTATATTCTAAGTTACTATTTTATATAATAAAGACAGGAGGTGATAAAGTGAAATGTAATAAAATAACCTTTACAATCCTACAGTAAGTAGGTTCAAGGAGTGAGCCTACACAGGGCAATAGATTAACAATCCACAGATGAAGTGCTCCGATATGGTGTGAAGTAATAGGTAAAACTTTATAGAGTAGCGAAATAGAATGTTAAAACTATTTCATGGGTAGCCAATAAAGTTGCCTTATTTGATGTGTAAAAAATATCAAATAAGGTGTAAAGGTTGATAAATCAAATAAATTTTGAAGGAAAGAATAAAGTAGATATAGCAATAGAAAGATTAAAAGCATTTGAGCCGAAAGAAGGTTACTATGTAGCAATAAGTGGAGGAAAAGATTCTGATGTAATAGCAAAGTTATGCGAGCTTGCTAATGTGAAATATGACTTACATCATCAGCATACAACTTTAGATGCTCCACAAACAGTTTATTATATTAGAGATACATATCCTAATTGCGAAATAGATTATCCAGAAACAAGTGCATGGAAGCTTATTGAAAAGCAAGGGGTTCCACCTACAAGGTTAATGAGATATTGTTGTAAGATATTAAAAGAGTATGGTGGTGAAGGAAGAACTAAGGTACTAGGCGTAAGATGGGCTGAAAGCACAGGAAGAAAGAATAATAGAAGAATGACAGAAATGTGTTATAAAAATCATACAGTAACAGTAAATCCAATAATAGACTGGAGTGAAGCAGAAGTATGGGAATTTCATAGAGAATATGATCTTCCACATAATCCACTATATGATATAGGATATAAAAGAATAGGCTGTATAGGATGTCCACAAAAAGGTAAGAAAGCTATGCTAGAAGACTTTAAAAGATTTCCTAAGTATAAAGAGAATTATCTAAAAGCATTTGATAGAATGTTAAAAGTAAGAAAAGAAAAAGGATTAGAAACCACATGGAAAAGTGCTGAAGAAGTTTTTGACTGGTGGATAAATTTATAGTGTATATTTTCCAATAAATTAGTTATAATAATATGTGTAAGATATAAAACCTAAAAAAGACGTTGGTAACGATTATCTTACAAATATGTTTTTTAAAGTTAGCTGCAGATACACTTTAAATAACTAATAATTATAAATTACGAGAAACTATATTTCACTCTTAGGAACCCGAAGCACATTAGTGCTAGTTTTATACTACTAGCAAATTTATTGAGCCGTTTATAGGGGCTTATCCACAAAAAATAATATTTAAATTAATGCACTAGTATATGTATTATGGACAATAGTATATGTAATAACAATTTAAAACTTTATAAAAATGAGTCAGGGGACAACAAGTCCCCATTATCCATCAAAATAAAAATTACTTAAAAAATAAGGTAGGAACGAACATCCAACCTTAACTAATTTAAAATAATATCTTTAATATAGCTGGAAGTTAAAGATAAATAACTAAAAGGGAGGGAAACCTTCCTACACACAATATATAAAACCAGCCTTACTGTGTTAAAAAAGGAGGGAAACCTCAAAAATTTTATAATGTAAAATTTTCTTTTAAAATAGCAGTAAGAAAAGAAGACTTAGGAATGGAACATAACACCCGGGATTATGTTTTTATTTTCTAAGTCTTTTTTTAGTACTAAAAAGTTAAAAAAGTACATATATATTACTAAACCAATAAAAAAGGAGTTAGTATGAAAGGACAAGTAGCTTTCACTACTAAAGAAAAAACTTTATTAGAGATAAAAGAAACAGCAGAAAATATTTTAAAAACATTAGACAAGCTAAATAAAGAAATAAATAAATTAGAGGAGGGGTATAACTGTTGATGAAAAGTTATAAAACATTATAAAAGTCTACTATTTTTTAGTAGACTTTAAGAACAACAATATAGATTTATCCAACAATTTACTTATAGGTATTCCAGTTTCTTTAGAATAGTTCTTTAATTCTTCATAAAGAGTTTTATTAACTGCTGAACCTATTGGGATTCTATTTTTTAAATCTTTATTTGCCATATTATCACCTCAAAAATATTATATAATATATATAAAGTCATTGCAAGTCATATGACTTTGTGTTATAATATTATTAAGGAGGTGAGAGTGTGAGAAGTTTTAAAATTAGATTATATCCAACTAAAGAACAAGAAATACTATTTAGAAAATTCATAGGTGCAGAAAGATATATTTATAATTGGGGATTATCATTAAATAATGAACTATATAAAACTAAAAAAGAGAAATATTCTATCAATGATTTAGGCAAGATGTTAACTCAATATAAAAAAGAATGTTTATGGCTAAATGAAATTTCTAATGCAACTCTTAAAGAAAGTATTAGAAATTTAGATAAAGCATATACAAATTTTTATAAAAAACGTGCTAAATTACCTAAGTTTAAAAGTAAGAAACATTGTAAATTATCTTTCTATAGTAGATATGACAAATTATATTTTAAAGATGATGTGGCTAATTTAGAAAAGATAGGAAAAGTTAAATACAAATCTAGTTATAATATAGATTTGACTAAAATATCTAAATTCAGCAATCCGTATGTTTCATTTAATGGAAGATGTTGGATATTAACAGTAGGGATAGAATTGCCAATTAAAGAAATAGAATTAACAAATGAAGTTATTGGAATAGATCTAGGTATAAAAGATTTAGCAATATGTAGTAACAATATGATATTCAAAAATATCAATAAAACTAAAGTTGTTAAGAATTTAGAAAAAAGATTGCGTAGGTTGCAACGCAAAGTAAGTAAAAAATATGATATGAATAAAGAAGGGAGGAGTTACATTAAAACAAGCAACATTATAAAACTAGAAGAAAGAATTAAAAAGTTACATCGTAAATTAAAGAATATAAGACAAGATTATATTCATAAGTCAACTACTAGCATAGTGAAAACCAAACCATGCAGAGTTGTAATGGAAGATTTAAATGTAAAAGGTATGATGAAAAATAAGCATTTGTCTAAAGCTATCCAACAACAAAATTTATATGAATTTATAAGGCAAATGAAATATAAATGTGAATGGCTAGGTATAGAATTTGTACAAGTAGATAGGTATTATCCAAGCAGTAAAACTTGCAGTTGTTGTGGGAATATCAAAAGAGATTTAAAACTTTCAGAAAGAACTTATATATGTCAAGAATGTGGCTTAGTTATAGATAGAGATTTAAACGCTAGTATAAACTTAGCAAATTACAGATAAATCACATAAAAGATTACTGTAATATGTACCGATTCGTTAGTCGGGAATTTACGATTGTGGAGTGTTATATCAAACTGAATTAGATTAGTCGAAACAGGACACGTTGAAGCAATAATAAACTTTTATATACTTTTATAAAGTTTTATAAGTTTTAAGTAACGGGGTATAAGAAATTATGAGAGCTATAGTATTAGGGGGAGGCGGGAGCCTTGGAGCATACCAAATAGGAGTATGGAGAGCACTTAAAGAGCTAGGCTATAAATACGATATGGTAATAGGAACATCTATTGGTGCTGTTAATGGAGCATTGATGGCTCAAGGATTAGACACATATGATTACGCAAAAGAACTTTGGGATAATATCACCATAAAAGATGTCACAAATGATGATATAGAAATGTATATGAATTTTACAGATCTATTTAATACAGTAAAATCATTTGCATCTATAATGAAAGTTTTAAAATATAACTTTAAAACTTTAGGAGCAAATACAATTCCTTTTAAAGAATTTTTAGAAGATAATCTAAATGTAAAAGCAATATATAATTCAGATATACAATTTGCACTAAATACAATTAATATAACTATTCCTGGAATAGTAAAAAAGACAAAAGATGAAATACCAAGAAATAAACTAATAGATTATATTATAGCAAGTTGTAGTGCAACACCAGTACTTCAACCACATAAGATAGGATTCTCCAAATATATTGATGGAGGTTTTGCGGATAACCTAGCTATAGATTACGCTAGAGAACTTGGAGCAACAGAAATATTAGCAGTAGATTTATGCTATCTAAAACCAACTCACCAGGAAGAGATGAATGCAAAAGATGTAACTTATATATTTCCATCAGAAAGCCTTGGTAGCTTCTTTAGCTTCAACAAAAATGAAATGCTAAGAAATCAAGATATAGGATACAAAGATGCATATAATAAATTACTTTTGTATAAATAATAAGAATAAGGGTATAATAAAAAAGAATACCGAAGTGCATTAAATTAAAGCAATTTAAAAAGGGAGCCAAAAAGGCTCCTTTTTTATTTTAATAAATATTGTATATATAAGAAAATAACGGTTAAAATAATACTAAAAGGAAGGTGAGGAAATGAAAACAATAAGTACAGGAGAACCATCAAATTTAGAAACATATAGAAATATAGCTTTAGCGTTATCATTACAAAATGAAAATAGCAAAGCTGTAAAATTCATTGATAAAAAGATACAAGAAAGCCCTAATAAAGAAAAAGAAGAAGTAATAGCCGATGAAAGAGAAGTAATACATCTAATATTAACACTAATAAAGGAGGATTTAAATGATATATTTTAGACATAAAGAAACAGGATTTGTTGTAAGTCATAAAGATTTAAAAGAAAGATATCAAGAAGTAAAAGAAAAAGGAATATATAACTATAAGGTTAAATTTATAGCACCTTATAAGCTATTACCATATGAAGAAGAAGTATTAAAAAATGAAAGTAAAATGTATGAGTATAATGTTTTAGAAATACCGTTTAGTGATGATTTTGAAATTATTGATATTGATGAAAAGTTAAGATCTAAAGATTATGAAAGATTAATTAATATATTAGAATTATCACATTTGACTTATGATGGAAGTTTGCTGGATAAAGTAAAAATGAAATTAGATGAGGAATTATATAAAGAGGACTTAATGAGGAGATGACTTATTAACTTATTAGTATTACTAATAAGCATAATTTATTTAATAATAATTTATGTACTAATAAAAGAATTAGGAGGAAAATAAATGAGTAAAGGATATGAAAGTTTAGTAAATAAGGTAAAAATAGATTGTGATGAAGGAGAAGGATGTTTTAACCCTAATGGATGTAATCATGAATTTACTAGAATAGTACCAGCAGAAGGTGAGGATAAAAAATTTTTTAATACAATTTGTAAACATATATCAAAGTGTGAACATAAGTACTGTGATAAATTCAAATGGATTATAGATAGAGCCAAACATTACGCAGAAAAAACCGGATTGGATTGGGAAGAAATATTAGATTCATGGGAAGAAGATTGTGATTATTGGTATATGAATTACTATCAAGATGCAAATCAACCATTAATTGAAGGTGATAATGTAAGAGTATTTGAAACGGTAAATGATTTATTAGAAGCTATAGAAGATAGAAAATTTAGATGTCCTAGTTGTGGGAAAATTTCAACTGATCCTTATGAATGCAATAGTGGAGCAAAGATGAATAATGAAGAAGTATGCAATTGGAAAGTTTATGGTTTATTTGGGGATTTAGGAAAAGGTGCATTTGTTTATTGTAAGGACAAGAAAAAAGGTGAAAAAATCTTTATGCCAATTGCGTGGGAGAAAAAGTAATGAAATTAAACATAGAACAAGTATTAAATAAATTAGTAGAAGATAAAGTAATAGATTTAAATAATCCTAGCTGCAGTAATTGCAATGAGTGTTGCAGTATATTAACAATGATAACAGAAGAGGAATATAAATTTTATAAATCATATTTCAATAAACATAAAGATATTTTGAAAGCTGCTAAAGAAAGAAGAAGAAAACTAGAAATAAAAACAAAATCTATAAGTTGGATGTGTCCTTTTTCAACTAATACTAAAAGATGCAGTATATATAATATAAGACCTAAAACATGTAGAGAATTTCATTGTAAAAAAGAATTAAATAAATTTAATAAAGATGATATTCAATATACTAAACATCATACTATTAAAGATTTATTATAAGGAGTTGAATTAATGTTTAAATTTATAAAGAAACTATTTAAGAAAAAAGAACCAGAAGAGGATCCTAACATTATTATAGAAGAGGAAGAAAAAGCAAAGCAGGAAATAATCTATACTATAGATAAACATAGAGAAGAAAGAATAAGATTAAATTATAGAACTATAATGTTAACTGGAAAGACTATAGAGCAGCTAATAGAACCATTAACTAATATAAAAATAGATTATACAAAAGTACACATAGATTATATTACAATAAAACATAAAGAAATAGAAAAATAATATAGATATATTTATTTAATAAGGAGAAAGCCAATGTCAAATCAAAGACTAGAACTATTATTAAATATCTATACAGAAGATATTAAATTCCATAAAAGTATAGGAACTATATATACAGAAAAAGAACTAATAAATACATTAAAATTATGTATTGAATTAATTAATAGAATATAGAAAGGAAGGCTGAATTAAAAATGAGTCATTTTACAGTAGCAGTTTTAGTAGATCAAAAATACAAGAAGTTAGATGAATTACTTGCACCGTATCAAGAAAATAATATGGGGGATTGTCCTAAAGAATTTTTAGAATTTATAGAATTTACAGAAGAAATGAAGGAATATGAAGAATATAAAGAAGAATATGAAACACTAGAAGAGTTTATGAAAAATTATCATGGCATAGAAAAAGATAAAGAAACAGGTAAATATGGTTACTGGGAAAATCCAAATAAAAAATGGGATTGGTATGAAATTGGAGGAAGATGGAGCAATATGCTTTTATCTAAATCAGGATTTAGAAGTAATTATTTACAATTAAAAGATATTGACTGGGATGGTATGAATGAAAAAAGTAAAAAAGCTGCATTAGAAACATGGAATAATACTTCTAGTGAAGTAATTAGATTATTTAATGGAATAAAGAAAGATGATACAAAGGAATCATTTATAGAAAGAGAGGGTGTTTTTTCAACATATGCAGTTGTAACACCTGATGGTAAATGGCATTCAAAAGGTGAAATGGGATTGTTTGGAGTATCAACTGGTGAAAAAGAAAATTGGAATAAAAATTTTTATGACAATTTTATAAAAGATGCAGATCAAGAATTAATTTTAGTTATAGTAGATTGTCACATATAATAAGAGAGTAATAAAAATCATTTTTACTCGGAACTAAAATCCTCGTAAAAGAGTATAAAGGAGAAAAATAATGCAATTAAAAGAAGAACATATTAAAATACTTAAGAATGTTTTAAGAAATGATATAGCAATAGAGAAAGAACAATTAAAAAGACTAGAAGCTATAAAAAACAAATTAAATGATAAAGACTTGGAAAAATTATTAAGCACTAATCATTTTAAACAAATACTAGAAGAATTAAAATTAAAAGAAGAAATATTAAAGGTATTAGAGGGTAATAAAGAAGTCTAAAAAGACTTCTTATTTTTTTATAAAAAATGGTACTAAAAGTTAAATTAGTGCATACAATGTATTAAAAAGATAAAAGGAGATTAATATGGATACTAAATTATTTTTAACTTACCTAGAATTATTAAAAAAATATAATATGGAAGATACTTCAGAAGAGGAGAAAAATGAATTAGTAGAAGATATGAATTTAATAAGACTTGGATATCTACCATGTAAATATCTTCAATAAAAGAAAGGATGTTAATGAATGAAAGAACTCTTTATTATACTTATTGATATTTTAATAATGTGGATCATAACCATAAAAGAGAGCCGATAGGCTCTTTTTTCATGTATAAATAATCCAGTTTAGGTTAAAATAAATATATAAGGAATTGAACATACTAAATTACCAACAAGGAGCATAATATGGATAAAATAAGTACATATCAAAGTATATTTAACTGTACAAGAGAAGAAGCAATAGAAAAAGCTAATAAAGGTCAAAAGAATTATAAACGTATAAAAGCTCTATCTAAAAGAAAAAAAGAATATCTATTAAGCATATTAGAAGAATACAATATACCAGAAATAGAGGATATAGATATAGTATTAACAGCAATAAGTATTATCTCAGTAAGAGAAAATAAAGAATTAACAGAATTAGAGAATATAATAAATAAGGAGATTAAGAATTTAAATTGAAACTAAATAAAGAAATAATAAGAAGAGAAATAGAAAAACATTTTACAGAAAAAGAAATAAATTTATTAGAAGAATTAACTAATACTAATATATTAAATTTAATAGATTATAATAATTTAAATTATTGTTTATTACAATTTAATTTATTAAAAATTCAAGAACATATCGGGATTGAAGAAATAAGAGAGTATATACTAGAAAATTTTTCTGAAGAACATCTGGAAGCTTTGAAGAAGGCAGTAAGATTAATAATAGAGCTATAAAAAAAGAGCCTAAAAAGGCTCTTAGAAATAATATAGTAATGAAATTAAATCCCATTAATATTATACACAAAAAAGATAATAACATGCAAGAAAATCCAAGACAAAAGAAGCAATTGTAGCTTATAATAAAGAAAATAAAAATTATATACCAGTGAAGTAAGGTAGAAAAGGAAGTAAACACATGAGATATATAGTACTAGGAAAAACAGAATTAAAAGAAGAACTATTTAATACAGACTTAACTGATAACGGAATAAATAAACCAAAAGGAGGACTATGGAGTAGTCCTTATAATAAAGATACTATAAGTGGGTGGTATCAATTTTGTAAAGATGAAAATTTTATTAAAGGAGATAATTCTGTCGGAGTAATATTTAGCCTAAAAGAAGAAGCAAGAATATATACAATAGATACAAAAGAAGATCTAGATAATCTAGCAAATAAATATCCTATAGTAGTAAAAGAAAATTTAAGATATAACTTTATGAGCACTATAGATTATACAAAAGTATCTAAAGATTATGACGCTATATATCTAACAGATAAAGGACAATGGGCTACTAGATTTTCAAGACCAAATACTCTTTATGGCTGGGACTGTGAAACATTATTAGTATTAAACTTTAATGCTATAGATTTAGATTCTATGGAGAAATATAAGGAATAATTTAAATAAATTACGAAGCAAATGGAGGTTATGAAAAATGATTAAAGTAATATTGCTTAATAGAGATAAATCAGAAAGATTTGATTGGAATAAGCCTTTATTAGAAAGAGGAAAACTTATTTTTGAAACTGAAAAAGACTTAGATGTTTATGATATTTTAAAAAAAGATAATAAATTTTATTCAGTATCAGTAAAAGACCATAAAAATAAAGTAGTTGGTGTTGATGAAACAGAATTTGAATTGAATCCAAATGCAACAATAGAAGCAGACTTCACATGTCCATATTGCAAAAATGTTGATTATTACGGTTTTGAAAAAAATGAGGGTGAAACATATTGTTGGAGCTGTGGAAGTACAGTCGAATTAGAGCTATCTAATGATTACTATATAGTTAAACCAGTATATCCAACATCAATAAGAATAATTAAGTAGTTCACAATTCATTAAAATTATGAATTATTAATAAAGTATGCTATAATTAGCTTATATCTATTTTTTCAAAATCTCCAGAAGTCACTATACTATAGTGGCTTCTTTTATGTTATAATTAAATGGTAGTAACTTCTTATAAAGTCTCGTGTATTTACAAAAGGCTGTATTTTTACAGCTTTTTGTGTATAAAACAAAAATAATGGTAATAATATAGTAACACTAATTAACCTTTAACCCTTAACCCCTTATGCTAATAAAAATTTACTAATCGTATGTATATTTTATGCTAAATAGTATATAATATACATGTGAATTTTTTATTGTTGTTTCTATCTTGCAGGGGGAAGTTATTTACACGTAACTTCCTTTATTATTAATTAAAAACTGAACCCTTTATACAAAATCATACAAAATCATACTCGTACAAAAAAGCACTTAAATGTGCTTTTTTATGTATAGAATTAATTTATAAGGATAAAATAAGAATATAATTTAATATAAGAGGTGTAAATATGGCCAAATATTCAATACATAGAGCTTTAGCAGAATTAAAGCTATTAGATAAGAGAATAAATAAAACAATTGATAACTTGAAAGTAGTTACTTGTAAAAAAGGGGATAAGCTAGAATATAATATAGCAATAGCAGAAGAGGAATTTAAAGCAGTTGTCGAAGCAGATATGCAAAGTGTTAAAGATTTAATTACTAGAAGAAAAGAAATAAAAGAAAAGATAGTAAAATCTAATGCAGAAACTTTGGTAACTATAGCTGGAAAAGAAATGACTGTAGCAGCAGCAATAGAAAGAAAAGAATCAATTAAGTATGAGAAGAAATTAGCAGAAGAATTAAAAAATCAATTAAATAATTTAAAAGCAATTATTAATAATAGAAATGAACAAGTAGAATATTCATTAGAAAGACAATTAGGGAATCTTACATCTAACCCTGATGCAGATAAAGAATTAGTATTAACTTTTTCAGAACAATATAGGAATAAAGAGCAATTTGCTTTAGTTGATCCATTAAATATAGAAAAAGTAATAGAAAAATTAGAAAATGAAATAGATAGTTTTGAAAGTGAAGTAGATTATGTACTAAGTACTTCAAATGCTATTACAGAAATAGAAGTATAATTAATTTTGCAAGTTATATGAAGAGTATAAATTCTATAATCCTTTTTATCTATAAGGTAAAAATAGATATGTTTTTAAAAGCTAAGCAATAGCTATACCACATTTGGGATTGGTATATAGAATAACTCAAGTTTTAATAAAAGTTTAAATCATAAAGTTAAAAGTATAAAATTTAAATTTTAAAGTTCTTTAACATTAAAGATTAAACTTCAATTACTAAAGCTCGATAAAATCTTTGATAAAAAGTGAAGGCATATTATAGAAGCCAATACCACTTCAAAGCTATATAGCTTGCTATTTCAAATAATTCAAAAAACGTTTATTT
>ERZ1026772.914-NODE-914-length-18259-cov-4.836904_pt1 | contig 18259 bp, 17 predicted proteins | sample MGYA00380124_ERZ1026772 | MGnify/ENA primary metagenome ERZ1026772 (study PRJEB33269, sample SAMEA4719760) | human gut metagenome | biome: human-associated habitat; feature: organic feature; material: feces | place: Cameroon | collected 2013-10 ...
TAGGTATTTTAATTATTACAATTTACAAGTGCCGTTAATTTTTAACGTTTTTAACAGCAATATAATAATTAATAATAGATGATTTGTATTTCTTGATTGCCATCTCTGCCTTTAGGCATTGCCTCCGTCTGGTACTGGATTTAGCAGTGAAGATACTTCTTTCTAATTTAAGCCCTAACTTGAGTGCTTACCAAGTTACTACCAATATACAATTCTACAGGCTTTATTTCTAAATCAGAAAAATCATAGTCTTTATTGAATGTTGCACTCAACCCGTAGAGACACTTGCCAAAGCAAGAATTATGAGCTAAATCTACATTGAGCAATTTAACATTGCCAAAGCCGACAATTCTTGCTCTGGCAAGCGGCAAAGCCGACAATTCAACATTCAACATTCAAAACTCAACATTCAAAACTCAACATTGCCGAAGGCAACCATTCAACATTGAACAATTCAACATCGGCAAAGCCGACAACTCAACATTCTTGCTTAGGCAAGCGGCACAGCCGATTACAACACTCAACATTCAACATTCGATCACACTTCTTCCTCTGCAAACTTCACCTTAAATCCTAACACTGTTGCGAATATCATTTCAATATCCTTCCAGAACGAATAGTGGCGATAGTAATAGCAGTTCAGGCGCACTTTATCAGGATAAATCACGTTATCGTTATACCACACAGCAACTTCCTGGTCACTCTTCACTATCAGCTCACCATATTCCTTATCCGATATTTTAATCTGCGGATAATTCGTGGTCAATTCATGGTAATTCATGTTTCTAAAGTCCTTCATAAAGTCCGAAATCATTTCATCCTCCAGTCTATACTTCAATGTAGCAGGACCAGTAATACCAGGGCGAAGTTTCAAAACATCCCTATCATCCCCTTCCAGCTTATCAGCATAACCAGGCACATCAGGACGAGGTCCGACAAAAGACATATTACCAATCAACACATCCCACAGCTCAGGCAATTCATCAATCTTATAATGTCTCAGCTTAGCACCAAACGGAGTGATTCTACTATCACCCGCCACCGAAACAGAAGAGCCAGAATGCTTCACCGTCATTGAGCGGAACTTATGACAAGTAAACAACTTGCCATCCTTTCCCACTCTCTTCTGACAGAAGAAAGCCGGACCACCCGGCATCTTCTTATGGATTAAAAACGCTACTATGGGGAATATCCACCAAATCAAAAGCAGTCCCAATAGGGACGCAATAATGTCAAAGAGTCTTTTGAATATCATAAATAAAAAAAATAATGTGAAGTTCCCCACCGCAGTATCGCTCTGCGCTTATGCCGCCACTCGGATGGAGATTTATGTGTTTACTTTATTTATTGAGAGATACGAACTTGAGCACGTACAAGTGCTTCTACCTCTTGATATATTGGTAAATTATATTCTGGAGCAACCTCCAAAGTTGCCATTAAAACAAATTTCACAGGATTCTGTGTTGTCGAACTCTTTTTACATTGCACAACAATCTCAATATTAGAACCTGAAACATACGTAGATGCCGTTTTTCCTTCAAAAACCTCATGCTGAACCGTACCTCGTCTTGACGTATTCTCATCACTATTTTCTCTCTTTTCCGCAATTAGTTTGTGGTTATCTGCACTGAATAACAAATCAGCCAATTTATAGTTCTTATTTTTTGGAGCTATCGGCGACATCCATGCAAGAGTAATAGTAAGCTTCTTTTTAACAGCTTCTGCTATTAGACAATCTGGTAAAGGAAACGAGAATTTTGTTTGCTGTCCTGAATTCACTTCCCCATATCCCATAACAGTAACTCTTTGATCCGTACAAAATGAAGAAAAATCTTTATCAGGATAGCCATAACCTACCCACTTCAGGGTTTCTGCACGTTTTCTACGAGGAACATTAGGTACATAATTATTCATCAAGTCTTGACCTATCACCCCCCATGAGCACGAATGTATCAACATTGCTTTCAAGGCAATAGCCTCATAATAGTTTGGTATTGACAGCAATTCATTACTACGCAACACATTCAGATACTCAGCACATAACCTACTTGTTAGAGCCGTTGCATTACTTGTACCACAAGTATTTATCTGTGCTGTAGGGGTATTTGGAGAGGCTACTCCTTGTCCCACACCACTTGAAGAATTTGTTATCACAGCTTTAAGCTCAGCAGGATCATCGTCCATTATAGAAGAAAAAGAATATCCCAATCTTCCACCATTATTGATCATGTCTGGCTTTATAGCATTCTTGTAACCAGGACCAATACGTGAATACGGAGCAGGATAGCCCTCTACAATAGGCAACTGATGACCATAGTAAGGAGGCTGCGCATAATCACTATACGACCCAGCAACAGTTACGGCATTGATCGATTCTGATGGGGATAATATCTTTCTATTCTGAAGAGTATTCCATACATTTTCATACACAGCCTTCTGTTTTTGCTCTACAGCCAAACCGCAGAACTGTTGTTTCGTATATTGAGTTTCAATGTAATCCAAATTATTGCCAGCACTAACTATAAAGAGCAAATTATATTTTTCGCTCAAATAATCAAGCATCTTAGCCTCAGGACTTAATGCGTACACAAAAGGTTTGGTTGAATCGCCTATAGAAATATTTATAATACGTATTGTAGACAATGTCGGTTCATTGACAATCTCCATAACCGCTTGACGTAAAATATCAACAAATAAGCGATCGGATGGCACACTTTCATATCCATACTTATCAGGTCTCATGATAGGACGCACATATAGATAGCTATCAAGAGCAGCAAACTTATTGTGCAAATCACCATGAATAATTAGCGAAGACATACCAGTGCCATGCTGTCTCTGATTTGCCGTATATGAACTTTCAAAATCATCAGGGTCGTTAATAATAATCCTGTTTGCCAACAAAGCATGATTAGCCAATGGCAAACCGTCAAACAATGCAATTACAGGATCTTTCGTTGGATTTGCATCATCACATGATTGAGAATCTTTAATGTCTGTCGGATTTGTAATTCGACTGGCAGTCTGACCTGAAGGTTTAATAAACTTCACTGCATCAAGTACCAACAAAGGATAACCGCTATCCACTATCATCCGTCTTACCTCATCAGAAGGACACTCAGCAATAATACCATGAAAACCTATCGAGCTATATATGGTTTCATTCACAACCTTTCCACCACAATCTTTTATAACAGACGCAACAAAGTTTCTTTGATTTTTACGCTTTGCTTCATCTTGACGATACCATAACTCTATCTCAAATCGTATACCCTCAGACTCTTCTTCCAATATGCGATTCAATGCAGACACAGTTGTCTCCTCTAAACGGTCACTTGCCTCCCATCTACGAACAGAGCGCAAATGACTGAAAACATCCTTAAACACCGCATATCCATAATCAAAATTCTCGTTGTGGCTGTATTTATCCCAAAGAGAAAGCAATTGGTCCATTGACCTTTGATTGGTCATTGTCAAATACAACTTCTCATGAACATCTTTATCTGAACGTAGCCTATCCTTATCCAATTCGTAGAAATCATCATCTGCAGGCTGTACACTATCCACATCAAACATCCACTCCATACCAGCCTTTTCCGCAGCCTTATAGAAATCACTTCTTCTTCCTACAATCTCGAAAACAAGGACAAACTCAGGTTCCAAACCTTGGATATCGGCTTGAATGCTTACTTTATGACGATCTAACGCATCTCTTAGCGCAAGTAATTGTGGTTCAACTCTTGCCACTTGGTTGTCATGTTCAGGAATATGACAATCTGTTATATGCGTAGGTCTACCAGCAGGAATTTTTTCTATTCCCCTCGGATGAAATGCAAGAATAGGTTTAGACATAATAGATAATTAAATGATTATTTAAAGTTTTGCTTAAGATTTTCTAACTCACAACTAACAATTGAAGGCACATCACCATTTGGAATTGACAATATATATTTACGCATAACCGACAAAGCAAAGTTCTCAACATCAGCAAAATTGTTGTCACACAACTCTTCCGCAAGCTTATTCAAGTTTACTTTAAAGTCAAACACATACTTCTTTTCAAATAGTCTCAACCATTTGCGTATTGCCTCTGCATCAGGCATCGGCAACTCAAGCCTAAGCTGAAAGCGACGCCACACCGCCTTGTCCAAAAGTTCCGGATGATTTGATGCACCAATAACAATAGTATAGCTTGGGAGAGAATCTGTCATCATCAGCAACGAACTTACCACACGTTTTATTTCGCCCATTTCCTGCGAGTCTCCCCTTTCTTTTCCTATTGTATCAAATTCATCAAAGAAAAGTACACACTTACGGCTACTTACAAAGTCAAACAGTTGACGCAGACGCATAGCAGTCTCTCCCAAATAAGACCCAATAAGCGCATCATACCTAACTATATAAAGTGGCAACATCAGTCTCTCTGCCAAAGCCTCCGCATAAGTAGTCTTTCCTGTACCAGGAGCACCCGAAAGTAGAATTTTGTTTCTTGGCTCCAACGAATATGACCGAAGAACATCTGCACGATACTGTTCCTCAACAAAATCTGCAGTTACTTTCATCACATTTTCAGGCAGCACCAAATCCTCAAAAGTCCTTCTTACTGGTATTTCTTGCAAGAAATTGTTTACAACAGGAGGCGTTGCAGCAGAAGTAACGTTTCTATGACTTACGTCATTCTCCATTGTCTTCAGCATAACATCCAACTCCATTTGTAATTTATTGGCCAATACAGTATGCTGCTTTGATCGCTCTTCAGCAATCATAGCCTCAACAACCTTCTTAAACTGATATTTATTACCAGAGAAGGAATTCTTTATCAAATCAAGAATAAGATCTGCACGTGCCATATTTCAAAGCTCTTTACGTTAGTGTACAAAAGGACATTGCCCCAATTTCGTTTACAAAATTACTGCTTTTTGCTGATATTCACAAAAAAATTTTTACGCATTTTCATTCACTGCCACAACCAACTTCTAATGCCAACGTATCTTTGTGCCATATCCATGAGTAGACACACAGCCCTTTCTGCCACGTCTGTATCTTGCAAAAGCTTCTCATTGTCATCATATTCTATCTTACACGTCCACAAAGTCGATTTACAATAGGGACGCAACAATGTCAAATAGTCTTTTGAATATCATAAATCAATTAATCTAAATCCTTATCAAACAAATATCCCCACACACGTCTTCCGCAAAACATCAGGAAGTTAGTGTCTGAGAACATTCGGTATTTCCAACTGTTGCGAAACATATTCTTCACCAAGTCAATCCTCACCTGCATATTCGAGCGTTTGCCACTGCCACCAACTTTCCTATAAAGCGTGTCATCAAGCAAGCGCCTGTCAGCCTCATCATCCTTAGGACAGTCAAACGGAACATTTACGCCACATACCCTATAAGCCAATCTACTCATAGCATATCCAAACGACAGCATACCATATTCCTTGCACACACGCTTCCACTCATCCCAATCCACCTTGTCTGCATGAGCTTTCAGCACCATTGCCCAATCGCAAATATGTCGCAGAATAATTCCTTCATTCAAGAAGTGTTCTTGGGCATGAGCCAAAATATAAACAGCATCAAAGAAAGGAGAAGTTGCTTTCAGTCGTGAATCTCCAATATACTCATTATTACCATCCTCAATCCAAGTGCGCAATTCTTGTTCAAACCTCTTAGCCTTACTACTACCTTTTACTGGCAACAAATACTGATGATTTTCAACAGTTAATCCCTTAAGTAAAATCTTTGAATGTTTATAATAGCTGCAATCTACAGTCAGTCCATTCTCTTTTGCTATCTTATTACCATCTTCAAACTTATCTTTCAAATAGCAATCCATATCCGTACAAGGTCTATGCTCTGGCTTAGGATAAAACCTACTCAATGAAAAGCCCTTCAATACATACGTATTTATTCTATGCTGGTCATACAACCCCCCTAAACCTTTTGCAGCATTCCATTGTGTATGATACACTTGCTCTTGATGTATAACCAAAGCTATCCATTTCATTTTCAATTGCTTGTGGATTGTTTTCAAATTACTATTACTCATTTCAAGTAATTGTAATCCATCTAAACAAAATGCTGACACACCTTGTTCACTTGCCATTTTCCAAAGACATTTCCAATCTACAAACAAAGGAATATTGCAGTATTCTTGTTCTTCTAATCCTAAAGAGATAAGCTTAAAAAGGATAGTTTCAGTATTTACCATTATCAACAATAGTTGTGCTAATTACAAAATGCAATATGTACATTACAATCCATATACCTTTTTATATTCTACAAATCAATTATGAGTCCACTTGAAAAAGTGGTTCTTCAAAAATCAACTTTCATTTTGTAAATCAATGACCTCATTTTCTGTTGTCACATCGTATATTCTATCTTTGTAGACATTTCTATTGATAATGTAGCATGACAAAATGTAAGCATATTTTGAATTGGAACTCGATTCTTGACTTTTTCAAGTGGACTCAATTATATAATAAGTAGTATATCTTATCACAAATTAAAAAAAGTATTTCTCATCCGACAAATTATCATACTTATAATCTCCAAGAGCCCACTTGCTGGCATGTTGCTCATAACGAATACGCTCTGGGGAAGGAGCTTTCATATAATCTCCAAATCGGTCTGTAAGGAAATCTTCCAACCCACCTGCCACATTTAGTTCAATAGTCTCAAACGGAACACGCTTCACTGTTGCAAAATGTTCATGCTTATAGGTTCCATTCTTCAATAAAGCCTTACCGAGATAGTTACAATAGTAATCTGTTTTCTGGTTACGGAAAGCATACACTTGATTAAGAGCGAAATTCAAAAGAAATCGCTTTGGCAACAGTTTCATACACTTCAGCATATAATATACTACACCACCTCTACGTTTATACTCCTTATTTGCAAGCCCCTTTACAATTACATATTTTGCCCAAATATACTGCCAGTAGCGCAGAATCTTATTGTTTGGACATGTATGCAAAATAAAAATATCCACATATACACCTTGATGCACATGCCAATCTTTTATTATATCCTCTTCAAAATAGGAATTGTTCAAACGTACTTTAGCCGTAATAACCTTGCCTTCTGACGCACCCAACTCTTGAAGATAGTATTTTGCTTTATCACCGTCCTTATTAAAGGCATCACGAAATTGTTCATATTCATCAGGAGTCATAAACACATCAAGATCATCATCCCATGGGATAAAACCACCATGACGCTTAGCACCAAGAGCAGATCCACCCATAAGGCGATAAGTTATATTATGTTTCTGGCAAAACTGATCTATATCATATGCAATGTTAAGAATAACATTTTGCAATTCTTTTAACCCCCATTCATCAGGAGTTTCTTTACGCATCAAATTATTCATATTTCATTCTATTTTCCATTAGTTTTCTTACAATCTTAGGAATAGGTGTTGGTATATTATAATATATATCAAAAATCCATTTACGTTTTGAAGTCAAGTACTTAGCAACCACCGCATCATAGCCTTCATTTCTCCAATCAGCAAAAAATGCATCTCTATTTTTAGGCTTTAAGGTGGCACTTTCCAAACAACCATTATTATTGACTGCAAAATCTATTGGCAGAGCGTTTACACCATCCAGCTTATGTTTTATTATTTCAAAATATCCCTTACCTTTAGTAGTGTTCAAAAGCAGACAAGATACTCCTCTTTTACTATCCAATCCAACATTTGCCTTCTCTATTCCCCAGAAGTCAGCCAACGTAATGTCCGAACATCTATCAGGTTTTGCCCATTGGCATTGGTAACACGAAGGTCGCAAGGTTATATGTTTTTGAAATCCGAAATAATAAGGATCTTGATAATGCATTCTTAAAATAGTTTTCTCTTTACCATTTTTTTCATACTCTAACTTGAGAGTTTGCGGATGTTGAACTTTGCTACCTTTATAACGAAATTCAATACTTCGCACATTACCAAATATTCTGTTATTCCATTTTATATTTTCGTCAAACAATCTTTGGTTGGGAACACCATGACATACAAAATCCACTATGAGTAGTTTTTCCCTAAGATTGTCTCCAACATAATTTTGCAATGCTTGACACTGGCACGGTGTTCCAACAAACAACACTAAAGAACCATCCTGTAAATCCTTCTTCACATTGCAATAGATTCCAGAGCAATCACTTTGAAGATATTTTGATTTGCACAAAGGACGCAAGTCTTCAATTTCTACAATCCTTCTATGCTCAAGTTTCAATCTATCATTAAAGGCAGCACCATACACTACACCTCCATCATTGATAATACAAGAAGCAAGTAGCGAAAATACTCCTCCTGATGACCCTGTATCCTTTTTGCATTTATCCGAAGCAAATGCCGAGTATGCATAATCTGGCTTTTCATTAACACAAACGTTAAGAGCAGGACATTTTTTAGCACATAAACCACAATCCACACATCTGCTTTCATCAACTGTGGGATAGAAAAAGCCTTCAATATCCTCTTTAAAAGATATACAATGTTTAGGACACACGTCTCCACACATTTTACATCCTGTACAAGAGGACTTTGATAATGATGTTATGCTTTTACTTTTTACCATGGAGTTTTTCTCTAAGTATTGTAGAACTTATGCCGTCTGTATGTGTCAAATATTCTATTTTAGCTCCATATTTCGCAAATTCCTCCTCGTATTTATTATATAGTTCTGTACCTTTCCATTCATCACCATGAAACATCACATCAAAATGACGTTTTTTTAAGAATTCTAATTTGTCCATTGAAGTCTGTGGCACAACCTCATCCACATACCTTATAGCCTGTACAATTGCAGCGCGTTCATCATAAGGAATAATTGGAGTTTTGTTCTTATATGATTGCACACACTCGTCTGTACTCACGCCAACAATAAGATATTCACACTGTTCTTTGGCACGACGGATAATATTCAGATGTCCAATATGAAACATATCATACACACCTGTCGTATAACCTATTTTATATTTCTTTTTCATAATAATAATGCATTTAATTTCTTGCAAATGTTCTAAACACCCAACCTCTTAACCAATTAGGCATTGCCACCTGTACTGCCCAACGTATCGTTACATTATAGGCATACTTAGGCCATGAAATCAACTTATGGTCAAGCATATATTTCTGTAGACGAGCTTCGCTGTCGAAATACTTCTTTCCACCTCTGCGCTGATACATCTCTTCACCTACACGCACATTCACTAAATTCTCTTGAATGTTATAGAACTTGTAACCACCCAAAGCCAAGCGAATCCACAAGTAGTAGTCCTCTTCGCAATACCAATCCTGATAGCCACCCACCTTCATTACATCACTCTTCTTAAGCATTACAGTAACAAGGTTCATAGGACAGCGCGACTTCAAATATTCCTTAATGTCAGAATCCTTCTCTGGAACAATTCGTGTTCCTACAACATTATCAGTGGTATGAATAAACTCATTTATCAATCCACCCACCACGCTAACTTCAGGATGCTCCTCAAAAGCCTTCAACTGTTTCTCGAAGCGATTAGGCACAGACAAGTCATCTGCATCCATAACAGCACAAAGGTCATTATTCGCAGCTTCAAGTCCTGTCTGCCGAGCTATGGCATGTCCCATGTTCTTTGGAAGAGGAATAACCTTCATTATACCCGTTTTTTCTGACAAAGTTCCTATTGTTTTAAGCATCATATCAGGAACAGGACCATCAATCACAAGAATAATTTCATCAGGAGGATATGTCTGATTATATATACTTAGTACCGCTTCTTTAAAGTCTGTCGGGTTGTCGTTTTTATAAACCGACATACAGACACTATATTTTTCCATTTTCAATTACTTTTTATTTAGAAGATTACGCTTTATTCTATAATATGAATTACCTAATACTTTTTTAGCCATTAATAAAACATCATTTTTTAATTGGTATCCGACTCTAACTATAGGGCTATTTACAATGCTCATTACTTGATTAAGAGTTGTTCTATTTTGTACATCATATCTTCCAATAATAGACAATGAACTTCTTTTCATTATATGCGTTGTAGGAGTAGATGTATAAACATTACTAATTCCTAATTCTTCCAAACTATCGAGAATGAACTCAGAACTATATCCATTAGGCAAAGAAACGCAATTTATCTTATACCCTAGAATATTATTCAAAATGTCTATAGATGTCTGCCATTCATATCGTAATTCTTCAAAACTCATTTTTGCGGCATCACAAAATGCAGGATGCGTATGGCTATGAGCTCCTATCACATGCCCCCTAACAGATAGCTCTTTTATTTGACGTTCAGTAAGAAAACCTGTTGTACCTATATACTTTGTTGATATAAAGAATACACCTTTAAAGCCATATTTCTCCAATATATCAGGAATTACTGTAGCAAATGAAACTCCTCCATCATCAAAAGTAAATACTATCGAAGAAGTATCAATGTCCTTATCTTTGCAATACTTATATATATTTTTCACATGGCTTTCAAAATTTTCAACACACACTTTATACGGTATTGCTCCTACAGTTTGAAAACCTGATTCACTCATGTCACGAATGAATACATCGTGATACATCAAAACTATTTGATTCATTTTTTTAAGCCAAACTTATCGAGAATATAAACAATGTAAACTCTAAACTTCTTAAGAAGAATATCCTTTAAAAGGTGCTGCCACATAGTACTCCTTACGAATTTCCAAGGTTCAAGGTCATTCTTATCATAGTATTTATATACCTTAGCTTCACTTTTATCTTTCTTCCATTGAGAATAAGATAGTCTTCTATGTATGATATTCTCAATATCAAATACTTCATCAATGAACCATTTTTCTTCATTTACTATTGTATTAACACATGAGTAATCAAGACCTGCACAATTATAAACATACGCAAGTGGAAGATTTGCACCTGATTGCCAAAAATAATGAGAAGTTCCATCATTTCTAAGGTTAACTTCAAAAAAATATGCCTTATCTTTCATCATACCATATTCAAAACTGAAAAGACCATGATAATCGATTTTATCTAAAAATTCTATTATTTTATGTTGGGCGACACATGAAGGTATTTTATAAGTAATTAATCCATGAGAAGAACTACCACAATCAGCAAATCTATCTTTTATCATAGCACCTGCTAAGATTGTTTTACCATCCCACATTCTCGCCCCATATACTAAAATATCTTTTTCTTTATTGATGAAATCTTGAACAATAAATTCAGAATCATGGCGAACAAATTTAAGTGTTCTTTTTAACGAATCTTCATCATTACATACTTTAAACTTAAATTCATTGAAATGTCCCGGCTTCTGATGACTAGGCTTAATTAAGCACGGATACTGAATACTACTTATATCTGAATTCCACTGAACGTATTGAGATTTAGGACATAAAATACCAACCTCAATAGCCAAATCAGTCATTGTGTTTTTATCTGTATATTTTTCTTCTAAACCTTGAATTGTTGTTCCTGGAATTATAAATATTTTTTCAAGTTCACTTTTATGTTGGTCTATGAAAACAGCAATACCATCCCCAGAAGTAATGATTATCGGTTTTGCAGTTTCATCAGTATATGTTGACAAAAGAAAAGAGAGACCTTCGTCAAATGTACTTGTTGTCTTATGCTTAGTACAATATATGCTCTTAGAAGCATACCCTTCTTTTCCTTTTATAAGAAAAAAAATGTCAATACCAGCAGTTCCTAACTGTCTAAGGAGTCCTAAAGTATTGAAATCATCAGGTCCCCAAATTATGACTTTATTATTAATAATTTTATTCATCACATGATATTTTAGTACCCCATCAATCTCAATATTTTACGACATTGGATTGCAGGAGATTTTTCATTCAATATAAAGTTTTTTGCTTTTTCACCAAAGGTGCTAAGTTCTTCATTACTCTTTTCACAAACTTCAATCAATTTATCCTTTAACGCTTCTATACTTTCACTTTCAACATAGAAAACATGATTTTCATACTCTGGTGGCATACATCCCAATCTAAACATTATGGTTGGTGTTCCTGATGCCAAGTATTCCATTGTTTTTGAAGGAAAGAAAAATCGTGTAAATTCTAAACTTGGTGGTGTCGGATTTACCATTACTGTTGCTTTTGACTCTAATTTTAAAAGTTCCAACCTTTCCATTGGTTCATAATAAACAATCCTTGAATCTATTTTTGATAGTTCACGAATTTCATCTTCCATATCACCATTGCCTCTTATCCAAAGTCTGTAATCAGAATCCTTTATCATTTTAAATGCATTTATCAATAATTCCGCACCACGCCTTCTCTGTACTCCACCAGTATACATTATTGTTTTATAAGACTCTTTTATACATTTACCTACATTCGTAGGTTTAAAAATACCCTCCATTAATACCCAATTTTTCTTTTTAGGCAATCGTTCCATCATTGGTTCACTCAATAAAGTATAACTATCTACTTTTTTTAAAGAGTAATTTATAATCTTTTGATCAATATATTTCAAAAGACGATGAATTCGACTACCACCTGTTGACATAAATTGGGGAAGATCAGGAACAATAACATTTATATGTTCAATCTTTTTTCTAAGCGTAATAGCTGCTAAAATAAACGGTGTATGTACTTCATATATAAAAACCTTATTTATATCATCTTCTTTCAATGATTTCTTCAATTCTCTTCTTGTACGAAGAAATTTAGAAACAAGATTAATTATAGGCAGATTTAACACACCGACATATACACATTTATTATGTCCATAAACATTGAGTTCTTTTCTTCTAAACAATAGCTTCTTTACTTTTGGGAATGGGCTAATACTCCAAGAAGTTATTATCTTAAAAGACTCTAAGTTACTTGAAAAGCCGTCAATAAGTGCTTCTTGTAATGTATTCCCAGCAAAATTAACATTTGATCCCATTTTCAGGAGTTCTTTGTTCATAAACTCTGGTCTTGCAGAGCCAACATATATAAAATTCATCTTAGATTGTATTATAAAAATCCATTATTTTTTTTATTTGCATCTTAGGCGACTTATTATTCTTTATAAACGTCGAGGCTTTTAAACCAAAGTCATTTAATTCTGATTTATTTTTCGAACAAATTTCTTTTATTCGATTAGCCATACCTTGTACGCTTTCATCTTCAAAATAGAACAAATGATTTTCATACTCAGGTGGCATACATGAAAGGCGACTCATCAATGTCGGGGTACCTGAAGCTAAATATTCAAGTGTTTTTGATGGAAAGAAATAATGTGAAAACTCTTCTGAAGAATGTACTGGATTAATCATTATAGTAGCTCGTTGTTGCAAATTTGTAAGTTCTTTACGAGACATTTTATCAAAATACTTGATTCTAGAATCCCGCTTTGCGCACTCTTTAACTAGATATTCACATTCACCATTACCTCTTATCCACAAACGATAGTCAGGATCATCTATCATCATAAAGGCTTTCAACAAATCAGGTATACCATAACGACTTCCTAAATTTCCTGTATACATAATAACTTTATGTATATCTTTTTCCACCTTTTCAAGAACTGCTTCATCATTATAAATACCTTCTATCTGAATCCAAGGTTTACCATCAATAGGCATCTTATTCTTCATATCTTTTGCAAGCAAAATAAAGCCATCAATAGCATCGTATTGTGACGCTTTATCAGAATCTTGATAGTGTGTTGTTTTTTTAACTATTGAAGAAAAAATACCTTTTGACGTTGACATATACTCTGGCAAATCTGTTACAATCATACAGAATTTGACTTCAGGGAATAATCCTTTAATTTTTTTTGCAACACCAATATAGTTGAAATTGTAAAGAAGTATTTTCTTCTGGCCATTGTGCTTTCTACACCATTTATACATACAATTGTATACATGATTTTCCAAACTTTTCCTTTTAAAATACATTAAATTAAAATAAGGAACACTGACAAGATGGTTATTTACGTATTCTTTTATAAACGGTGTATTATGGAATTTGGGCCAGGATCCTAACTGTGGTGTATTAAGAATATCTACATCTATACCATTTTGTTTGAATCCAGTCCATATTGCCATACTTAAATTATGGGCAGCAAAGTCAAGTCCTACCTTTGCGTCCTTTACGAAATCTGACAACAAAGCATCAGGATATAGTTTTGAAACAAAAAGAACATTATCTTCCATTATGTATTTAATAATTTAAATATTTGTTTTTTAATAAAATCATTATTATCTTCTACTACCCTTGATGATTCATGAATAATACAACCATTTTGGATATAATTCCCAATAGCCTCAAATACACGTTCCCTTGGAACAATAATTCCATCTTTCCTTGACAAAATAAACTCATGAGAAGAACCAAAATCCGTAGAGACAATTGGTGTACCTAAACACTTAGCCTCATTAAATACCATAGGACATGCTTCTGATTCGGATAAACAAACGTACAAATCAGCATTAGCAAAATATGGATACGGATTAGTCCTATGTCCAAGATAGAAAACTATATTTGAAAGATTATTTCTTTCTATACCTTCTTTTATCTTTTGCATTTCTTCATGATCAAATTCCGGTCCTATAATATACCAATGAAACGAAAAACCTTTTTCTGTTAATCGCTTGGCTATCTCTGGTATCTCTCTAAAATGCTTTACAGCATTTATACGACCGACACTTATTATATTATAAGTATTAATATTCCACTCTATATCTGATATATGCTCCCTTGCAAGTAATTTTATCTTATCTACATCTTGTAGATTGTAAATGCTGACAACATTATCACCAAGCCTAAATATAGAATTAAAAACCGAAGCAGTATATTTTGAGACACAAACTACTCGATTGAATTTCTGATAAATATCTATTTCTTCTTGTTTAATCTTAGGATGCCAATTAGAATAATTACAATGAACCCAAGCATATTTTATAGGAACATTACACAAAGATACAAATTTTGTAGCAGCTCCTTCTTGAAAACTTATAACTATATCATATTGCTCTGTTCTTAGCTTTTTCAGCACAAAATTATATACTTTAGAATCAAGCCCCCATTTAAATTTCACAGAAAGTCTTCTTATACTTTTTAAGAATACCGCTATCAATTTATCGGTTATTGATTCAAGTTCATCATAAACACAATTCCAAAGAGATAGTAACTTGTTTTCTGGCAACAAACATTCTTTGAACGATATATTTGCTTGACCATGAAAAGACATAGCAAATACATCAACAGAATAATTACCTTTAATTACATCATAAAAACTTGATAAAGAAGAATTGGTTCCACCTGTAGATAGATTTGGTGTGACAATAAGTACCCTTTTCATTTTATTATAACTTTTGGTTATTTGAAGCGGACATTATAAGCAAAGAATACAAATAAAAACAAAAGTAAGGAAAACGTCCTGCGGTATAAGGTTCCAATGTTGTACACATCATTATTATATAAACAGAAACGGAAAGTACTATAGCCTTATTTGTAGATTTTTTAGACAAATTCAATATTGGATAAAGCAACAATCCAACAAACATCGTTAGTCCTATTAGTCCATATGCACAAAGAATTGCAACATAATCATTATGTGAACCGAATGCATGATTTGCAAATGCGAGTTCTTTTCCTCCAACATTACCATAACCTACTAACCATGTATAAGGTTCCCCACCCCAAAAAGCATCCATCTTTTTATGCCATATAGTGGTTCGACCTGAGCCTGTTCCTGAATCATGAGCTATTCTATACTCCAATAAATCAAAATAACTATTATTATATAGGTAAAATAAGAACAAAACGGTAATTAATATAACTATTATTTTATATATTGGTTTTACTTTAGAAAAAATAATAACGAACGCGAAACTTACCGCAACTGCAAGAATAGCTCCTCTTGACGCATTTAAAACAAGAGTCGGTACCGAGAGAATCACAGTAGCAATATAAAATATTTTTTCAACAATTCCAAGAAGCCGAAAACTTGATATTTGTATAATAGAAGTTACAGTTCCCATCCCCAAAACCATACCAAAATAATTTGGGTCCATCCATCCCGTTCGTTCCAAACCAGATCCCTGTGCATAATAATCTTGGGTAAATTGATCTCTTAATAAAAGAAAGTAAAGAGAAAACACTAATGTCATTAATGCAAATGCAAAAGAAACTTTAGAAACTGTAGACCTATCAACAGAGTTATCTATAAATTTACATAACAGAATTATAATAAAAATAGAAAAAGAAATATTTTCAATAGACAATGCCGTTACTAAATCCATTATTATAGTAAATATTCCAAATACGACCAACAGTGACGGTGTCTTATAAGATTCTATTTTACCTTTGCTATAAGCTAAATAAAATAAGAAAAGGGCCCCTAAATAGACTGGTAAATAAGTTGGCATAAATGAGTAAGCATACCCATATAATCCAATACCAGCAAAAGAAATCACCAACATTGGAACAAAATCTGGTCGATTACGAAGAGCTGGCAATAAAAGACATAAAAAATACACTACCTTAAATAATAAATTAGGGGAAGTATTTGTATCTGTCCAAGATGAAAGTATTAACAATAGAGCTAAATAATACAACCCAATATAAATACTCTTTAATTTGATTGTTTCAGAAAAGAATTTCATTATTAATTACACTCAAAAAGCCGGGCTACCGACTACTATTAATATTATGTTAGATAAAAAAGGATATCGCTATTTGATTTTTATGTAGCGGCCTTATTATTTGATATTTTTATCAATATACAACTGATACCTTCTTCTTTCTGATTCCAATATCTTATTTACCATTGAATAATCAATATGCTTCAACAGTTCAAACTTGCGATTTTCAAAATCAGAAAATGATTTAACAAATCTATTTTCTAATTTTACCAACCGCAATAAAGAACTTAGTCTTGTAAACTTTTTTTCATCAGCACAAAGTACAATGAACTGTTTGTTAAACAACAGACTTAAAGCTAATCCATGAAATGAATCTGTTATTACAAAATCAGAATTTGCGATGTTCGAAAGCCAATCAATAGGACCGTTCCTAAAGTAACTATTAAGTCTATTATTTTTATACACTGGTATATGAAGTTGCGACGCACAACCTTCAACAATTGCTTTACTCTCAAGTGTATTCTTAAACAAAAAAGTAAATAGTTGATGTTTTGGATTTCTGTTTGGTAGAAGTTTATCAAAAGAACCATAACCAATGGTTGGATCTGGCAATTGAATGCTACTTATATTAAATATGTCATGGAGTAATTCAACTCCACTATCTTCACGTACAGAAACTGCAACGAATTTGTTTAGCTCATTTTTAACCTCATTTGTTAGTGTTTCTTCTTGATTCCATTCCGTTTTACCGAAACTTGATGATAAAGATATTCTTTTTATTCCATTAGGAACAAAATGAAGAAAATAATCTAAATAGAAGGGAGCTGTTATATCCTTGTTCCAAACTTGATCACTACCAACAGCATAATAATCAGCAGATGGAAGTTTATTATATAGTATTTCGTATGATTTGCTTGTTAAATTCGAAAAATATTTTTTCTTAAACAAATAAAATTGAAATTCCCTAAACAAGTCTACCCACTTTCGTAAACGTTTGTATGTTTTTTTTGTGGAAGGGTGAATAAGATTGATTACGTGAACCTCATGACCAGATTCTTCCAATAATTTACATGTGGCATAAGTTTGCATTACCGCACCATAACACTTGCCCCAATGTATTGTTAATAAGTTTATTTTTGCCATTATCTTTGATTTTCTAATAAACGTTCATGTTCTTTTATTTCTTCTTCGGAGAACACAGGTTTTATAAATTTTGCAGGTACACCTCCTATTACAGAATAAGGAGAACATGATTTTGTAACCACAGCACCTGCTGCCACTATTGACCCTCTACCTATTGTAACACCTTTTAAGATTGTAACATTACATCCTATCCACACATTGGATTCTATAATTACATCTTGATCGTATTCTGACTTTTTTTCACCAGCTGTTACAGTATCAATGTAACGTCCAACAATAGGCATGTGGTCACCTGTTATAATCGTTAGATTAGGACCTATTATAACATGTTCTTTAATTATCAACTTTGCAGCTGTAGAATATATAGTTGCTCCAGGTCCTATACTAACATTATCTGAGAAAACGAAATTTTCAACTCCCCTAATTACGTAAGGCCAAGCAATACCACTTTTACCCCCCCAGCCCGTCCGAGAACGTCAGTTTGAGGCATATTGTTGAGGGCA
>ERZ1026772.915-NODE-915-length-18253-cov-5.580229_pt1 | contig 18253 bp, 16 predicted proteins | sample MGYA00380124_ERZ1026772 | MGnify/ENA primary metagenome ERZ1026772 (study PRJEB33269, sample SAMEA4719760) | human gut metagenome | biome: human-associated habitat; feature: organic feature; material: feces | place: Cameroon | collected 2013-10 ...
CCGGGAGCCTGATCCAACAGCATAATGAAGTTGCTGTTCTCAAAGATGGATTCGACTTCACGGCTGGCCAGCAAATCCTTCACGTTTTGGGTAATACCCGTCGGAATGCCGCCCCACTTCCTAAAACGCTTCCAAATTTCCACGCTGTATGCCGCGGTCTGCGCTTCACGCAGCAGCAGATGAAATTCGTCTACATAATAGCGCGTGGTCTTGTGGGCGGCGCGGTTGATGGTCACGCGGTTCCACACCTGATCCTGTACGACAAGCATCCCGATTTTCTTGAGCTGCTGCCCAAGCTGTTTGATGTCGTAACAGACCATGCGGTTGTTCAGCTCCACGTTGGTACGATGATTGAACACGTTGAGGGAGCCTGTCACATACAGTTCCAGCGCGGTTGCCACGTTTTCCGCCTCCGGTTCTGTCATCCTGCGCAGCTCGTCGTACAGATCTCCCAGAATCGGCATCTTTTCCGGCATGGGGTCTGCGAGGTATTCCCGATACACGTTCTGCACAGCGCGGTCGATCAGGCTCTTTTCCTTTGCGCTCAATCCGTCGCGCCCGCCTACAATCAGCTCGCACAGCGACAGGATGAAGTCGGATTTGAGCGCCAGCGGCTCGTCCTCGTCGGAGTAATTGAGGTTGATGTCCATCGGGTTGATGTGATCATTGCTGGTGGGCGAAATGCGGATGACCTGTCCTTGCAGCATTTGTACCAGCGGGTAATACTCGCTCTCAGGGTCGCAGATGATGACGTCATCCTGCGTCAGCAGAAAGCAGTTGAGCATTTCCCGCTTGCCTGCAAACGACTTGCCCGAACCGGGCTTGCCGAGAATGATGCCGTTTGCATTGTTCAGGTCGGTGCGGCTGGCCATGATGATGTTGTTCGACAGGGCATTGAGGCCATAGTAAAGCGCGTCGGGTCCCGGCTGGAACAGCTCCTGCGTGGTGAAAGGAACGAAAATACCCGTGGACGAGGTGGTCAGCCCGCGCTGGATTTCAACCTGATTGATACCCAGCGGCAAGGACGACGCCAATCCTTCCTCCTGCTGAAAATTCAGTGTGACCAGATGGCAGCTCTTTTCCTGCGCCAAACTGCGAAGCTGCAGCAGATTATTTTCCATCTGCTTGCGGGTGTCCGCCGTGGTCATAATGAGAAAAGTCACCATGAACAGATGCTCGTCATGGCTTTCCAGCGATTGAAGCAGCTTTTTTACGTCCACACCGTAGGCTTCCAGACTGCTGGGCAGGATGTCGATGTCGTAGCCAGAGCGCACGGCCTTTTTCTGCTCATCGATTTTGGCCTTGTCCAAGTCGGTCACTTTGCGCTTGACCATTTTCAGCGCTTCCACATGATCGACAGCCTGAATGTGCAGGGATACAACCATGCCGGAGTCCAGCTCCAGCAGTTCCGCCAGCACGCGGTCGGACAGTTCCGCCGCGTTGATTTGCAGCATGCAGACCGTGGCCAGCTTTCTGCCCATGGTGAATTGCCGCCCGCTGCGAAACTCAAAGCTGCCGGGTGCAATGAAGTCTTTGGTGCTAAGTCCTGTAAGCGGGAGCCAGCGCCAATCAAACTGAAAGGCTTCATTGGGATCGTCCATGTGGAGGATACCGTGCAGCAGTTTTAGCCTGTCGTACCCATCCAGCGGTTCTGCGCGAACACCCAGACGCTTGAAACGCATGAGCAAATCCAGCTCGATACGCTCCAGCCGTGGCTTGGCGGTCTTGATGCCGTCCGCTTCGATTCCAAAGGTAACGTATTTTGCCTTGTTCAGTCCGTGGCTGCCCTTGGCTGTCTGATTTTGCAGCATCAGCGAATACTCCTCGCGGATGCTGTCAAACGCATCGCCCTGCATGGGAATGATGATGTGCTGTTCAACAGACGCTTCGCCGGACGGAAGATTGACGAAGGAGAACTGCACATGGATACCGGGCGCAAATGAGTTGAGAATATCGCACCAGCCGTCGAAGATGGCTTCCTGATCTTCCGTCTGAGCCAGTTGGTAGTTGATGTCGTAAAAGCGCACGGTCTTGGTGTAGTGGGTATCATCCACGCGGCAGATGCCGTCAGGGTACATGCGCTGATACGGGATGGTCTGCTGGGCGCTGTGCGGCATGCGCTCGTTCTTTTTTGCCTGTTTCATCAGCTCGGCAAGCTGCTTTTTTTCAACCCTTGAGAGTTTCAGCTTGGGCTTCTTTTTATCCTTTGCGGCACTTTTTCTGAACAATGCGGGATACCTCCTGTTCGTATTGAATCTGCCGCGTGATGGCGGCGTAGAGATTGTCGGTCTTGTATGGACGGCGTTTGGGACGCACAAAGCGGCTCTGGATGTAATGATGCAGCACCTTTTCAAGCGGCTGACCATTCTTTTCGTACATGCCCAGCAGGAAGAACGGAAGCATAACGGCGATCATGGACAGCACCGCTCCGCTTCCGGGCAGCCGCTCTCTGAGCAAAAAGAAAAGCGGCAATCCAACCAGGACGCCGCCGCCAAAGCAAATGAGTTGTCGTTTGGTCAGGTTAAAAACCACTTTGGTTTTGACCTGAGCTAAGTCTTTCGGAACGGGGACAAAAGCCATACCATCATTCCTTCCTGTTAATGCGCATTGAAGATACTGCGCGCCAGACTGCTGGTCTTAAACAGCGTGAAGCATAGCAACACCGTGTAGCCGATGCACGTCCAGATGGCCTTGATCACATCCGTATCGACGGAAATAGTCTGCACCAGTACCGCGTACACCGCCACGCAGATGATGATGAGAAACGCCTGGAAGCCCAGAGCGAACAGGCTGCGCAGATAGTTTTGACCCATCTGGCCCCATTCGCGGTTGCTCATGGTCGCCATGGGGATGGGTGCAATGGATGTCACAAGATAGATTTCGATCATGCGCCCATACACGATCACAAAGATGCAGATGGTCAAGACCCATGAGATTATTCCAACCAGCAAGCTCTGGAACCATAAGCTGAACAGCGGTCCGATTTCCATTTCCATGAGCCGCGCTTCCATGTTGGTCACGACGCTGGACAGATCCATGTCGGTGTTTGACACAATGACGCCCGCCACGTTATTGACCACATGCTGCGCCACATCAAAAACCGCCATAACGATGTTCCATGTGTTGGTGACAATCGTGACGGCCACAAAGGTTTTGAAAATCCACTTGAAGAACATGAATGTTTCAAAATCGTGCATGTTGTTGCGGTCGATAATCATCTGGATCAGCTCATAGGTCATTACAAAGGTCAGAATGATGCCCGCAATGGGCACAATGACGGTTTCTGACAGGCTTTGAATCATGCTGAATACACCGGCGTTCCATCCCTGCGGAGTCGTGCCCACGGTTGTCGCAATCTCGGAAACCTGTTCGTTTACGCTGTCAAACAGCCCTGTCAGATTGCCCATGATGCTGCCGATCAGCATTTCTTTCAACCATTCTGTAACCTTATTCCACAAAAAGTCCAATGACGGTTCACCTCCTTCGGGAAGAAATCGGGGCTTCCTTGCTTCTCGGAAAGCCCCGACCCATAGATTAACCGAACAGTCCGGACAGGAGAGGAACCAGTGTGGTGCCGATCACCGCAATGCCCGCGCCCGCCATGAGCTGTTTTATCCCCAATTAGGTGTAAAACTCTGCTCGATGGCGGGCGGCGGCGTGTCAAAAAATATATGAAGTTTTCAGAAGTTCCCCGACGTGGGGCAGATCATCCCGTGACCTGCTCTACTTCCGGCAGGGGCTTGAGATTGAAATGAATTTCGATAGAAATGTGTCTTGTCTTGTCGCTGTCAATGGTTTCATGGACAACGATTTCTTTGATAAGGCGGTTTAGAGTGGCAGCGTCAAGCTCCGCAATGTCCCGGTATTCCTGTATGGATTCCACCCATTCCCTTGCGTCCACCGCAAGGCGGGCTTCATCGTCCAGCCGCTTCCGGGCTTCTGCGGCCTTTTCCTTTAGCTCGGCCTGTTCCTTCTGCGTCTTTACCAGCAGGAGATCGAAATTGTTTTCCGTGATGCGTCCGGCTACCATGTCCTCATAGAGCCGCAGCACCATCTTTTCCAGTGTTTCGATCCGTTCCTCATCCTTTGCCAAAGCCCGTTCCATTGCTTCCCGCTGCCCTTTCTGCTCAGCCTCGCAGTTGCCGGTCAGTCTGTCGGCTACGGCCTCGCCGTCCATCAGGGCAGCGGCGGCGCATTCGCGGATTTTGTGCAGCACAAGGCTTGTGAGGGTGTCATACTCAATTCTGTGCTGGCTGCAATGGTGCTTCCCAAAGGCATTGTAGGTCTTGCAGGAATAAATCCGCTGCGGGTGCTTGGCATTGGTGTAGCGGACGGTCAGCGACTTCCCACACTCCCCGCATTTGAGAAGCCCCGCGAACAGGCTCGGCTCGCCGGAAGCCCCCGGACGCTGGCGGGATTTGAGCTTGCCCTGCACGATGGCAAAGTCTCTCTTGTCCACCAGCGGCTCATGCGTCCCCTCCACCACGATCCAGTCCTCCGGCCGCTTACTGCCGATAGTCCCGATCTTGAAGCGGTACTCCGTTTTCTGCGAAGCGATCGCCCCGGTGTAGACGGGATTCATCAGCAGGTCTTTTATCACGGAAAAGTCCCAGATATATTTCCCGTTCTCCGGGTCTTGCTTCTCCCACCGGGTGCGGACGTTGCGTATCCCGCGCTCCCTGTTCCACCATGTGGGGCAGGGGAGCTTCCGTTCCTCCAGCCTGCGCCGGATATAGTTCGGGCCGTGCCCCTCCTGCGCGTACCCGAATATCAGCCGGACAATGGGGGCTGTTTCCGGGTCGATCAGCAGGTGGTTCTTGTCCTCCGGGTCTTTCCTGTATCCAAACGGAGCGACGCAGCCGGTAAACTGGCCTTTCTGTGCTTTCAGCAGGTAGGACGAATGGACTTTCTTGGAAATGTCCTTGCTATACATCTCGTTTAGGATATTTTTGAACGGCGCAATGTCGTTGTTCTCCCGCAGGGTGTCTATGCCGTCGTTCATGGCGATATAGCGCACACCGTTCCTTGGGAAAAAGTCCTCAATGAGATGCCCGGTCTGCAAGTAATTTCTGCCCAGCCTCGATAAATCTTTCGTTATCACAAGATTTACCTGCCTGCGCTCGATGGCTTTCAGCATCCGTTTCAGGTCGGGGCGTTCCATGTTCAGCCCCGTATAGCCATCGTCTTGGTAGACTGCCACAACCTCCCATCCCTGCTTCTCGCAGTAGCTTTCCAGCATATCCCGCTGGTTGGCGATGCTGGCGCTCTCCCCTTGCTGGTCATCGTCCTTGCTTAACCGACAGTAGATAGCTGCCCGGAAGCCCCCGGCAAGTGCCGCGCTCATCACATCATATCCGTTCATCATAACCGTTTTACCCGCACAATCCAGACGGAACGCCGGTTACCTGAACCTTGTCTTTAGTATAGCATAAATCTTGTGTTTTCGCAAGATTGTTCTTGCCGGATTCCTCGCTGAATTTCTGCGAGTGCTTCTGCGCGATCAGGCTCACGAAAACATCGGTAGCGTCCAGCTCGGAGATGTGTATAAGAGACAGGTCCGGCAACGGGCTTCAAAAGACCTTGCAAACAATCCCTATCTGGCGGGTTGGCTACTATTTACCTTTTCTTTTATTTTTCTGTTGTTTTGGTTGTCAGAGAGGGGAAAAGCCTTGCGGCTACAGCATTTTCCCCGGCAACGGGGTCGGCAACGGGATAGCAACGGGGTATGCAACGGGCTGTGATTTTCCCGGATTTTTCAGAATGGAAGCTCCATCTGTTCTGTGACCGGCACAAAGCCGTCGGGGATTTTCTCGTCCTCGTTGCCGGTGTCCGTTGTCGCATTTTCCCGTTCCCAGCCCTTTTGCCTGCCGTACTGTGGGAACATACGGGGGTTGGAAAAGTAGTTCCAGCCGGTCACGCACTGGTTCATGATCTCGTTGATCTCCCGTATCTCCCATTGCTTCGGCTCGTCAAAGGGGTGGTTCAGGGCTTCCCTGTATAGCTGCTTGGAGCAGACCGCATCGCCGGTGCAGCGGTCGAGATAGGCAAGTATCATCCCCGCCTTGGTGTCCTCCGGCATGAAATCCCGCTGGTGGTCTTTCAGGTAACGCACCAGCTCCGGGCTGAACGTCAGCTTCCATCTGCCCGCCCGGTAAAGCGCCATTGCCTCCGCCCATAGCTGGCTGATATATGCCCGTGAAGCGGCCTCGTCCTCCAAAATGTGTACCTCCGCCTGCTCCGGGTTTACCAGCACCGGGAGAAACCGCCGGTTGCCGCTTCGGTCAAGGGGCAGGAAGTCCAGTGCGTTAGAAGTGCCGCCGAACACGCATTGACGGGGGCGGTCTGCCGGGTGGGTTTCATAGGGTATCTTGTAGACCTCCTTCTGTCGGCTCAAAAATGATTTGATTTCTTCGATGCTCTTTGCGTTGGCTGTGGCGATCATTTCCGACATTTCAATGATCCAGTGACCTTGCAGCTTGCGGTACACGTTATCATCGTCCAGCCTCCGCAGGTCATCGGAAAACCATTCGTCCCTTACCGCCAGCAGCCGGAAGAAGGTGGACTTGCCCGCGCCCTGACCGCCCACCAGGCAGAGCATGACCTCAAACTTGCAGCCGGGTCTGTATGCCCGGTGGATCGCGCCCAGCAAAAAGAGCTTTAGGGCTTCGCAGGTGTAGGTGTCCGCTGCGGCTCCCAGAAAGTGCCGCAGGCAGAAGCGTATGCGCTCCGTCCCGTCCCATACCAAACCGTTCAGATAGTCCCTTACGGGGTGGTAGCTGTTCTGATGGGCGGCAAGGTCGGCAGCGTCCGCGATCTTCCTTTCGCTGGTCAAGCCGTAGGTTTCTTCAAGGTACAGCCGGATATATTTCATATCCGTGTCGGTCATGGACGCGCCGGGTGGACGCTGGCAGCCGATGGGCTTTACAAGGTCTGTCCGGTCGGTCAAAAGGTTGTAGGCCAGCGCCCCGGCAAGCAGGGGGTCATACTGGAATACGGTCAGGCAGTTCCTTATGCTGTTGCGGACGCCGCCTTTTTCGGTGGTGTCCAGCATCGCCTTTACTTCCTCAACACTCCGCATCGGCGCGGCGCTGTCCGGCGCGTTCCTCACGGCCTCCCGGACCTGCGGCGGCAAGTCCTGAAATTCTATGCTCAATCGCTCTCACTTCCTTTCCGTACTCTGTGACGATGGCAGCCCGTTCCAGCAGGTCATCGGACAAAAGCCCGTCCAGCAGGTATTCGATATAGTCCATCCTTTGCAGGGCTTCCACAAACAGAGGATGCCACGCCTCATCTGGCTGGCAGGGGGCGTGTTCCTCCCTCCACCGGCGCAGCAGGTGATAATAGTCTGCAAGCACCTGAAAGCAATGCCGCTCCATGCGCCTGTATTTCTGTTCCTCGGCTTCCTGCCGCAGCTTCTTCACGGCAGACTGGCGGGGCGCGTCCGTTCCGTCCCCGCAGGGGATGGAGAAATCCTGCGCCAGCATGAGGGCGGCTTCCTTTGCGCTTATCCCATGCAGCCGGGAAACAAAATCGATCACGTCCCCGGTCGCTCCGCAGCCGAAGCAGTAATAGCGGCGATCAACCTTCATGCTTGGGTGTCTGTCCCTGTGGAACGGGCAGACCGCCATGCCGTTTCTGTTCACGTTCAATCCGTATCGCTCGGCAGCCTGCCTTGTGATGACAGACTGCTTCACAGCTTCAAATAAATGCAATCGCAGCCTCCTTGAAATGAAAAAGGCACCCGTCATTCCAGAATTGAAAATGGCGGGTGCCTGATGTTAAGGTTAAAGCTCCATATCCTGTTGTTTCTGTGTCCGGGGCGGTTGCTGCCGTTTCTCCTGCTCCTGCCGGATACGCTGCTCCCGGCCTTTCAAGCCCTCCACTATGGATGGCTTTTTCCCCGGCTCGGCGGTCTGGCGGTACTGCTCCGGCGGCAGCACCTGATTGAGCCAGTGCCGCACGTCCCGCAGCGTTCGCACGTCCGCCTGTACCGCTTCCAACTCCTCCTGTTTGCAGGGCAGGGCGGCGGCAAGGTCTTTGCGCTCGGCTTCCAGCTCCTTGCGGCTGTAGGACGTGCCGGACAGGTGGGTCTTGACATAGCGGGCGGCTGCCCGGTATGCGTCCAACTCGCCCCTGTGGGCTTCCTCGAATTTCTCCTTCTGCTTCTTCCAGCCGATGGCGGCATACTCCTTGTAGACCGGCTTGTATTTCTCATAGTTCCCGATGTGGGAGAGCAGGGTGTCGATGTCCTTGATCCGGCGCTCCGCTTTCCTCATGCTGTCACGGATGGCAACGGCGGTTTCGCTGATACCATCAAGCTGTCTGTCAAGGGTTTCCACGGTGGAGATTTCTTTCTGCCGCAGAAACTCCATTGCCGCCTGCACCTTGTTGAAGTCGGAAACAGCGCCCTTGAGCTTACCCTTGGAAGTCCAGTCGGCGCGTTCCTCGCCGCGCTGCTCCATGTACCGGGCAAGCAGTTGTGGGATGGTCGGCTCGCTGGCCTGCACCCGTGCCTCTGCCAACGATTCCAGCAGGGCGGCCTTTCTCTCTTTCAGTTCCGCGATCCAGTCCTTTAGGCCGCGCACAAGTCGGCGGATTTCCCGCAGGATACGGTTCGCCGCCTTGATGTTTCGGTTCAGCTCCCCGCGCTCGGTCACAATGCCTTTCTTCTCCATCTGCGTTGCCGATACGCCCACATGGACGGTGGGGATTTGCTCTATTCCTTGCCGCTCATAGCTGCGGTGGTCGATGCGCTCCGGGCGGTTGTTCTGCGCTAAAAACTCGTTGGCAAGGTCAGCCCACGCCCTGCGCCAGACCTCGGCGTTCTCCCGGTTGTTCCAGTCCACAAGGTCAACCTTGCGGGTCTTATACCTGCCGCTGGGCAGACGGATTTTTTCGCCGTTTTCATCCAGCACATATTTCTTTTTGGACTTTGGAAGCCACGCGCCCTTTTCGTCCAGCGGGCGCATGGTCAGCAGGATATGGGCGTGGGGGTTGCCGCCTCCCGTGTCGTGCAGATTGAAGTCGGCGATCATGCCCTTGGAAACAAATTGAGAGGAACAATACTCCCGCACAAGGCGGGTCTGTTCCTCTCTGGACAGCTCCACGGGCAGGGCGATCTCCACCTCCCGCGCAAGCTGGGCGTTATTGGATTTTTCGGAAAGCTCCACGCTGTTCCACAGGGTGCTGCGGTCAGAAAAAGCGGGCGGCGCGTGTGCCGGAAGCAGTATTTCCGAATGGACAACGCCGCCCTTTTTCGTGTAGTCGTGGGTCAGACCGTCCCACTCGTTCGTCAGCTTTTCGCCGCTTCGGTAGGCGGCTGCGGCTACGGCGGATTTGCCTTTTCCCCGGCTGACGATCTTGATGCTGCAATGGTAGATTGCGATGGTATCACCTCCGTTTCGCTCGTTCGGACTTGACGGGAGAGAATGGCTTGCGGCGGCAAGGCGTTCTCTCGCGGCAAGTGTGCAAAAGGGTAGACGGCGCAAGCCGTCGCAGGGAAAATGCAGTTTTCCCTGTTCGCGGCAACGCCGCCAAGCTCGGAACACGGCAGGGCTGTGTGGAGAGTTCAGCCCTCGGCAGAGCGCACAACGCCCGTCAGGGTGTATAAGTGCACCCTTGTTGCCAAGGGATTATTCAGCTTGTCGTTTCCCCGGCTCGTTTTCTCAAAAACTCCCGTGCCGGTTCACTCGTCAAAGCAAGTCGGAAAAAGGTCTGCGCGTCCTCGTCCGTCATGGTGATAAGCTCCGGCACGATGCTTTCAATAAAGCCGCCCCGCGAACACAGGCGGTGGTTGCGCTCCTTGCGCTTCTCTATGGCAAGCCTGCGGTCAAGCATCTTGCTTCGGTTCTCATACTGCCGGATTTTCTTCTGTGTGCGTTCCAGCTCGGCGTTGCATTCCTCGATGGTCTGCGGCGTTTTCTTTTTAGTCATGGGTGGTCGCTCCTTTCTGCCCGTAGGCATAAAAAAGGGCGGCTACTTCGGTTTGGAAATAGTCGCCCTATGGGTCAGATATTCAGTTTATGGGGTGTTGTCTGCCTTGTAGTAGCGATAGGACGCAATTATGCACAGGATTAACCAAACAATAATTATAACAGTCATCACAAACAAATTCCAAACACCTGGCACAAAAGCAGAAATAACTATCATTGCAAGTCCACACAGTACCGAAGCAATCCCTCCGAAACGCTGACTTTTTTGCCATACACTATCGTTTGTCATACTCCACTTAGTCCGCAAACCAAACATCGCATTTCGCCGCATTTTAGGCATGATATTTCCGAGTATGACGAGCAATATACCGATTGCAATACCAGTAAACTTCATTACATCTATACTGACTGTGGCGGCTGCGTCGGGGTCATATCTGATAGCTTTAAGCATAAAATAGAAACCGAGTGCAGCAAAGAAAAGCAGGGTACATATCCCGGTATAGAGAAGAATTTTCTCATTTACAGTCTCGCCTTTTTTGCGTTTTTGTTTTGCAAGTAGAATGAAAAATGCTCCCATAGTGATTGTAAATATCGGCCAAATTAGATTTTCGTACTTGCTTCCAAAGCGGTCAACCTCACCAGCAAAATTGTAGTGGACTGGTATGGTATCCGGCGTAAATATAAGGAGTATTGCCGTACCGACGATACACAACAAGATAACTCCATAACAGAGCGCATATAACTTCTTCATCATTCTCCTCCTCTTAAATCTGTGAGCCATAGCAGAGCTTCATCAAGAACCGAGGCGTTAAGCTCATAGAAAATATACTTGCCTTCTCGTTGGTCACGAATAAGGTCAGCTTCTTTCAAAATAGATAAGTGTTTTGAAATTGCCGGTAAACTAATGTTAAAATGCTCTGCTATTTCTCCGGCTGATAGCCGCCTTTTCTTCAACAGGTTAAGAATTGTTCTCCGAGTAGGGTCAGCCAAAGCTCTCATTGTATTTTGAAGTCCCACCACATCACCACCAATCATTTAACCTTTAGGTTAATTATATTCATAAAGCCGCTTCTTGTCAATAGGTTGTAGCAAGTACATGAAAAAGTTACAGCTTATTCACACTATTTTGCTTTGCCGCTTCGCTGGCATCTCTCCGGCGTTCCTCGCTGTATGGGGCGGTCAGACGAAAGGAGAAACGCCCCTTGCGGATCACAAACTCCATGCAACCCGTGTCCGGGTCTGCGTCGGTCTGGCGGCACTCGCCGGGGTGAGCTACGGCATAGGCGGTCAGCCTGTTCTTGAGGTCGGTGTTGTGGGTGCGGATGAAGATGATGGGTTCTTTCTCGTCAAAGTAGATTTCGGTGGTCTTTTCCTGCTTGGTCAGCCCTGTTCTCATACAAGCTCCTTTCTGCCCTCTGTCGCACAAGAGTGGCATTTTTCGGCTGTTTTCTCCGGCTCTTGACTTGGGGAAAACGGCGATTTTTTAATGGGAAACGCTCCGGCGATACATTCCTCGTCCGAAGCGTTCCCAGCGTCAAATATGCGTTTTTTCCGGCTCTTGACGGTTTTCGTGCGATCTGCCTTTGGTATCAGCAGATAAATCCTGTTGGGCTTGCTAAAGTCCCTCCGTACCCGCATGACAAGCCCCATATCGTCAAGCTCGCTCATGGCGCGTTTGATCGTCATGGTGCTGCGGGAAAGTGCCGCCGCAAGCTCTTTGATGGGGAAGTGGATATACAAAATCCCGTTCTCGTCCTCTATGCCGTAAGCAAGGGCTTCATCCAGCATACGGGCATACATCACCTTTGCGGTGCTGCTGGCAGGCAGCCGCAGCAGAACGGGCGGCAGGGGCATACAGGGCGGCAGGGGTGTCCCTGCGGTCATAAACTCAAATTCCATTCAGTGAGTGTCCTCCTTGTTCTTTGCTCGTTTCGACAGGTAGCGGGGGAAGTCTATCACGGTTGCCCGGAAGCTCTGCTTGCAGGTATGCCGACATTTCCGGCACAATTCATTGTAGGTCACGCGCCCCCGGTCGTTGAGGAAGAAAGCAAGCTCATTCTTCCGTTTCTGGCTCATTCTTGGCATAGTGCCTCCTGTTATGAAAATCCGTCCATTTCTGCCGTAACAGCGGGAACGGACGGATAGCGGTTTTAGTGTCGTGTTTCGGGTGTCTTTTGTGTTCATTTTTCGCCGGTTCTCCCTGCTGTCGTTCCTGCCCCCGAATCTCACGGCGGCGTATCCCTCCCCTTGGTACGCTCGCTGCGGGCTGGGTTCCTCCATTTCCCATTCCGCAGGTCTTTGCGCTACATCGCCGGGGAGCATATCCCTACAGGCCGGTCATTCGATTGGAATAATCCATCGATGAACTGCCTATAGCATAGAACATTTTTGCGCCCTCTCCTGTATGTCCTCAAAAAAGGAATCCTGCCCGAAAATCAAAAAATTCCACGATTGCGGAATGGTATGGTATAATGGGGAAAAAGGCGGCGGCAGCCGCAGGAAAGGGGCGGCTGGCAATGAAAACAGAAGTTAGCATATCGGAGCGGCTGAAGGATTTGCGGGTGGAGAAAAAGCTGAATCTGGAAGAACTTGCGGAGCTTACCGGCATTTCAAAATCCGCCCTCGGCAGCTATGAATTGGACACGCCAAGAGAAATGAATCACAAAAACCTTATTGCCTTGGCAGACTTCTATAAGGTGTCCGTTGATTACCTGCTGGGTCGGACGGAAAACAGAAGCCTCCCAAACGCGCCCTTGTCGGAGCTTCGCTTGAGTGACGCGACGGTGGAGCTTCTGAAAAGCGGCAGCATCAATAATCGGCTGCTGTGTGAGCTTGTCACCCATGAAAAATTTGCGGAGCTGCTGGCAGACGTTGAAATCTATGTGGACGGCCTCGCCGCCTCGCGCTTCCATGATTTGAAGCAATCGCTGGCAGCGGACAGGGCGCGGCTGCTGGAAGAACATCCCGAAGCGGTCACGGATCGGGCATTTCGGATTTTTGACGCAGGGATGATAGAGGAAGATGATTTTTTCTGCCATATCACGCACAAGGCATGGGACGCTATCCTCCACGACATACGGAAAGCCCACGAAAAGGATTTTGAGAGTGCGCCGGTCACAACGCCCGCCGATGAAATATTCATGGAAATCCGGCGTATCGTGCAGTCACCCGTCCACAATACGATTGACACGTTCCTGGAAGCGTTCTGCAAGGGCTTCCAGATAAAATCCAAAAACCTGCCCCCGAATGAAAAAGCGGCTCTGATAAAAATATTCAAGCGTTCCCCGGTCATAAAAAACTCCGGCATAAGTTTTCGGCGCAGGAAATAGAAAAAAGCTGCCGTGTGGGAATGGTGCTTCCCATAGCGGCAGCTTCTCTCGCTAGCCTGTTTTAGTCGCTCTCATGCGTCTGTTCCTCGTCTCGGACTAATTCGATCACGTCCAAAATCCCGCAGTCAAGGGTTTCGCATATCTTTGTCAGTGTGTCCATGCTGATGTGTTTGCCCTTTCCCATGTTGGCGATCATGTTTGTGGTAAGACCGGCGGCGAGCCGCAAGTCCTCTTTCCTCATTCTCCGCTCCTTTAGGGTGCGCCAGAGCGGTTGGTAGCCGATGTGCATTGATTTTCCCGCCTTTCTCCCAGTGCCGGGGTGGTTGACCTCATTATATCAAAATTCTTGCCATTTCACAAATATTTCTTGACTGCGCCGCCGTGTCCGTCTGGATTGTGCTTTTCCTTTCTGCGTTTTTTACATCTATTTAGCCATGAGCTGTTTGATTCCCTGAGATTTTGCGCCCGATAGTGATAGGTAATCCTTTGAAATCATCGCCGGATTTTCCCCCACTCTGCACCGAGCGTGCGGCTTTCACCGCACTCGGCGCGCCATCGAATTCAGATGTCAGGGCTTCAAACACAACTTACACACTTCGTTACAGCTTTAAATTCAAAGATTGATGGGCGGCATTTCTGCCAGAACACGAAGCTTGTTTAACTTTGCTAACTGCATTGATTCAAGATTCAGGAAGTTGAGTAATCTCTCGATTGTTGGGTTTTGGGATGCGTGGAGAATGGTGTGCACATCCTTACATATCAGTATTAGATTTGCATATTCATCGGTTCCGCCTTTGCTGACAGGCACTTTATGGTGACAGTGTATATCATGGGGAGCCATAACTTTTCCCGTGACAGCGCACTTTCCGTATTGTGCCGCATACAACGAAATCCTGTTATCCGCATACTCTATGCTTCTGCCCCTGACCGGATTTCGCATGACCCATAGCATTGTGCCAGTGTCGATTTGCAGATTCTTATGAATCAGTTTCCGACCTTCCGGCGTATACTTGTTAACTGCCTTTCTTTTGTGTTGGGCATTCTTTGGCCTCGCATATCCGATTGGGACGACAGGCCGCTTATGAAGAAATCTAAGCTGTCTGCTTTGCCCATATTTCTGCTTGATAAACCCATCTTTGAGATAACCCGTTTTGGACAAGTCGCCTTTCAGTCTGTTTCGGAGCTGTTTGTTGATATCAAAAGCCAACCTTCCGAAATCGTGTGACGCTTCCGTTGCTATACCGTAGTATTCGTGAAGGCCGGCAACCACAGAGTTGTACTTTTGCAGTTGTATGAACTGTGCATCTTCTGAGGCATGAGCCAGTTTCTTCACTTCTTCCGAAAGCTTTTCATGCGCTTTTTGATATGCTTTGTTGCTCATGTGAGACCGAACAACGTATTTCCTGCCCTTTTTACGAACTTTCAGCTTAAACCCGAGAAATTCAGAATATTGCCGTTTCAGATTCACGATTTTGGATTTATCAGGACTGATATCCAGCCCCAACCTATCCTTTAACCACATTTCTGTGGCTTTGTAGGCTCTGACAGCTTCCTCGTGGGATGTACAGAAGATTTTGAAATCATCTGCGTATCTGACTGCATGCATTTCCTTCAGTTTGCTTGTGCGCAACGCCCTATAAGTATGGCTTTTGATTTTCGTGCCCTGCACGTTATTTTTCGTTTTGAACGCTGTTTTTGTGGGCATTTCTTCCCATTGGGAAGCGATCCACCAGTCCAGTTCGTTCAATACGATATTCGCAAGCAACGGCGACAAGATTCCTCCCTGCGGAGTACCCTTTTGGGGGTACACTTTTTCGCCGTTTGGCATAATAATCGGTGCTTTTAGCATTTCTTTGAGAATGCACAGCAGCTTCTTATCTCGGATTCCCAATGCCCATATTTGACGTATCAGTTTGGTGTGGTTGATGTTATCAAAGAACCCCTTTATATCGAGGTCTACAACATGATACAAATGCTGTACCTGTATCAGCCGCATACATTGTGCGATTGCTGTTTCGGCAGAGCGATTCGGACGAAAACCGTTTGAGTTTTCGCTGAACTTTGCTTCGCAAATGGGTTCCATGACCTGCAAAACGCATTGCTGTACAATACGATCTACAATCGTAGGAATCCCCAGTGGACGCATTTTTCCATTGGGCTTTGGAATCTCCACACGCCGGACGGGGCGTGGGTGATAATTGCTGAATTGTTTTCGTATCAGCCGGACATATTCTTCCTCGCTTAATTCCATGAGGTTTTTTATTGTCCGCCTGTCCACACCAGCGGTATTACTGCCGGAATTCATTTTGATTGTCCGATAGGCAAGCTTGATGTTTTCTTCCCTCTCAATGATTTCCATGAGGTGGGTAAAGAGTTTTCCATCTCTGCTTTTGGCGTACAGACCGTCAAAAACGATTTCCATATCGTAATACTCAGAGTTGCGGATTTTTCTTTTCTTCCGTTTTCTTTCCTGCTGCTCCGAAGTCAACACAGGCACCCTCTCCTTTCGGTTTGGATTTTCTTTGTCATACTCGAAGCTGTGTTTGTTGTGTCTTGTTTTTCTTTTCTGAATTCGACTTGTGGCCGTCCCTCCACCGCTTACTTATTCACGGCTTCACAGGTACCATGCCACTACTCTCACTGGGATAAAGAATGGTTATTGCCCTCTCACGAAAGTATTTCCATCCAACACTTCACAGGCTGCAACTGCCTCCGTGTTCCCAGCTTTCCACGTTCCGATATTCCTATCATGGGACACCTTTAGGTCTTTCCTCTAAGCCTGTATCTGGTCATTGATGACCGTACCGCCTGTAACGATACATGGACTTTCATAACAACCAATTTTACTCATCCACAGACACCACCGTGTAAGGTGTACTGCCTTTCGACAGTATCAGCGTTTAGACTTGTACATTCGGAAATTTGTCAGTATTTTCATACATTCTAACCATGGGCATCCGAACCCCGGCATATAGGCAGCACCATCCACCGCTGGACAGATTTCGTGTTCGGTCTGAAAACCGGATTTACGGCTGCTCTCTGCCGACTTCACCGAGCTCTATAACATTGGGGGAAATCCGTTGCATGGACTTCCTGCCATTCGGAGTATTAGGCGGGCGCTTCAAGGCGTTACCCTTTCATTTCACCCATCGGAATATCAGTTCTCCAAAGTTTTGGGCTACATGCCCTTCGACTTTGTGCGTAAGCTTTTCACTTACGAACGTGTCGCACGATTATCATTTCCGTAACCTTCCAGCAGGTTTACCAGTCCCCATACGCCAACACCGGCGCCCAGCGCAACAACGAGAGTTTGCAGCGTCGTGATTGCAGAAGTGAAAAAGGCCATAAGTCATATCCTCCATTTGTTTGTTGAGATGAAAAAAGCCGCCATCAATAGGCGGCATAGGGATCGAAGATAAAATCTTCATCGGTCGAATCGGGTTCGTCAGTTTCAGCGGAAATCTCGTCCTCGTCTACGCTCGTTTCAAAAACATGATAGCTTTCATCTGCCTTCGGCTTCATGCGGCGGGAGAGAAAGCGGTCGATGTGAAAGGTGTTGCGCGGATCGGCATCCGACAAGTATTTGTAGTAAGGGTGCTTGGTAATATCGTACTTGTCGGAGAGAAAAGGACGGACGCCGCGTAGTTGCAAGATACATTTGCGCCCATCCAGCACGGCTAATTCGTCAACGGACATCAGCTCCTTTCCGAGTTTCTGATAGTTCAGACTGTGACTGGTTTCCTTGCCGCGGCTTTCGCCTGTGTTGTAGGTGTCGATGGTTTCGCGTCCCAGCGTTTCAGCCAGTTCCTTGAGCGTTGTGCGCTCCTTGCCGCCCAGAAAGATCATGCTGTCGCAGTTGCCCACGATGGTATCAGCATTGTCTTTGTAAATCGCCTTGAGCTGGCTTTGCGCCTGCAAGACGAGGCAGGCAGAGATTTCGCGGCTGCGGATGGTTGCCATCAGCTTTTCCAGCTTGGGAATCTGGCCGATGTTGGCCGCTTCGTCGATCAGACAGCGCACATGCACCGGAAGTCTGCCGCCGTACACATCATCTGCCTTTTCGCAAAGCAGATTAAATAGCTGCGTGTAGCACAGCGAAATCAGGAAATTAAAGGTATCATCTGTGTCGGACATGATGAGGAACAAGGCGGTTCGCTGATCCCCAAGGGTATCCAGTTCCATTTCGTCATACTGCGTCAGGGAGCGCAGTTCTGCGATGTCAAAGGGCGCAAGCCGCGCACCGCAAGAGATGAGGATGCTCTTGGCGGTCTTTCCCGCTGCCAGCTTGTATTTTTTGTACTGACGCACGGCAAAGTGCTGCGGGTCTTTCTTCGCCAAGGCATCAAACATCAGGTCGACAGGGTTTTGAAAATCCTCCTCATTCTCGCGGGTTTCCATGGCATTGATGAAGTCTACCAGCGTGGCGAAATTCTGCTCCTCCGGCGGCGCAACGTAATGCAGATAGCCAATCAGCGCCGTGTACAAAAGCGTTTCGCATTTGACCCAGAAATCCTCACCGCTTTTTCCTTCGCCTTTGGTATTCGCTATAAGTGCTGTTACCAGTTTGAGAATATCCTTTTCTGAATGGATATAGGCAAAGGGGTTATAGTGCATGGATCTGCTGAAGTTGATGGTGTTGAGGATTTTGATGCGATACCCCTTGCGCTGCAAGAGCTTGCCGCACTCCACGACGATGGAACCTTTCGGATCGGTTACGACAAAGGAACAGGGATACTTCTCCGAAGTGCATTGCATCAAATTGGGCTTAATCCAAAAGCGAGTTTTGCCGCTGCCGGAACCGCCGACGATCAGCACATTTTTGTTGCGGGCATTCGCAGGATTTTTCGAGCGACCCGACATCATGAGCCGTTCCGTTTGGGTCAGGATGATGTTGTTCTCAAACACCGGGTCGATATAGGGCTGAATATCCTGCGCCGTTCCCCATGAAGCGTTTTGTCAAGTGCTTTTTTGAGTTATTGACGCAAATTATCG
>ERZ1026772.916-NODE-916-length-18229-cov-4.331408_pt1 | contig 18229 bp, 11 predicted proteins | sample MGYA00380124_ERZ1026772 | MGnify/ENA primary metagenome ERZ1026772 (study PRJEB33269, sample SAMEA4719760) | human gut metagenome | biome: human-associated habitat; feature: organic feature; material: feces | place: Cameroon | collected 2013-10 ...
GCGTATTTACGCCATTTGCAGGACTTTTACCTTTTTGAAAGTGTCAAAGACGGGATTTTACTGCAAACAAAAAAAGAAGGCAAAACTGTTACATCTTTGTTACAGGTTTGCCTTGATCTTTTGCCCTGCATTTTGGGCCGTGCATCTTTTACTTTGCACTTTTTGCCTTGCACTTTTGGCCGTGCATCTTTTACTTTGCACTTTTTACCTTGCGCTTTTGGCCGTGTGGTGCTATGGTTACGCATGCATTAATTGATCACCGAGTGTTATACCGTTTCCAGCAGCTGCATGCCTTTTGGCTGCAGGCCGGAACCGGTTCATCCTTCCCACTCGCACAAAACTAAAGGAGATCACATCATGAATCATTCCCGTAACACCAGTCACAGCATTCTGTTCCTTGTTCAGGCAGCCATGATCGCAGCACTTTACATCGTACTGACCGCTCTCGCCGCAGGCTTTGATCTTGCAAGCGGTGCGATTCAGGTTCGCTTCTCCGAAGTACTGACCGTTCTTCCCTTTTTCACTCCGGCTGCTGTTCCCGGTGTCACCATCGGCTGTCTTCTCGCCAACATTCTGACCGGAAGTGCTCTGCCCGATGTTGTATTCGGCACACTGGCAACGCTTCTTGGCGCAGTCGGAACTTATGCACTCCGGAAGCATCGCTTCCTCTGCACACTCTGCCCGGTTGTATCCAACGGCATCATCATTCCGCTGGTTCTGCGCTATGCCTATGCCGTTCCCGGAGCGCTCTGGTTCCTTGCTCTCACCGTCGGCGCCGGCGAAGTCATCTGCTGTGTCATCTTCGGCGGAGTTCTGATTTCTGTTCTTCTTCCCCACAAGGGAAGACTGTTCCCGACATCCATGGAAGAGAAATCCGCATAATCTCCAACACCCCCGGCCGGCTTTCAGGAAGGATGCCCGCCGGGGATTTTCTTTTTAATTGGTTCCTGCGTCTTCGAAGCTCACACTTCACAGGCACTACTTGGACACATCGCGTCAGTATGTGCCTGCGTCTTCGGTGGTTCCGCCGGTTCCGGCAGAAGCCGCATAACGGCAGCTCGCCCGATATCCGACCACAATCTTCTGTCCGTCTTCCCCGACAACCGGCTGTCCGCTCTCGTCCATCTGGTAAACAGGAGTATGAAAGCACCCACCTTCTCTGACAGCCTGCTCTGCAGTAACTTCATTTCCATCCCAGTCAATATGAAGGTGCTTCTTCGGTACCTCTTCCGGATCCTTTCCGGCATCCCCCGTCAGCTTCCCCAGACTCTTTTCCATCGATTCCAGCTTCTTTCCCATCGTCTCCAGACTCTGACCAACTGAATCCAGGTTCTTGCCCGCCGTCTCCTGCCAGCTCTGAAGCTCCTTCGTTTTTGTCAGAATCTCTTTGGTATTCTCACTGTTCTCCTTGCTGCCCTGCTTCTCCTCCTCTGCGTGTTCATCCATTCGGTCCTTCAGCTTTTCTTCCGTATTCCCGAGCTTCTTCAGTATGCTCTCCTCTGCCTCTTCCATCCGGGTCCTTACTTTGCTCTGGCCATCTGAAAGGTTTGCGGACAGGCCTTCCAGCGCGCTTTCCTGTGCCTTCGCCTGCGTCTCCATGGAAAGCTTCAGCTCCGACTGCTGCCCCTTCATGTTCTCTACCGATGCCTTCATCTCGCCGATGGAGCCCTTGAGCCCTGTGACATTCCCGTTTACATTGCCAAGGCCGTTACTGAGCGCACTCTGCATCTTCTCCTGTGCAGACACAATTTGCTTCTCCAGAGCTTCCAGTTCCGAATCGGTTCCATTCAAAACAGTAAGGAGCTCCTTGTACTCCGCCTTGCTCTCACCGGAAGCCTCCTGAATCAGTTTGCGAATATCCTCGCGCACAGAGGAAAGCTGTGAATCCACATTGCTCTGCAGCTGTTTCGCGGTCTGCTGATTCCCGGTTGTTCCCTCTGCATCTCTCTTTCTGGCTGCTTCCCGCTCTTCCTCGAGGTTCTCCTGAATGCTGTCAAGCTGCGCAATGACACTGTCCAGATCCTCACCAATCGCATCATCTGCGATCGTATTGTTGTCCCGATACTCCGTCAGATTCCGCTGCAGAGTCCCAACCTCCTGTGTCAGCTGTGCATAGCTTCCCTCATCTGAGAGCTGTCCGCCCGCCACCGTTTCATCCAGCGATGCCAGATACAGCTGAATCTCCTCCAACTGCCTTGCCATCTGCTCATCCTTCCTTTGCTGCTCCTCCTGCTGCCTCCCTGCTCCGTTCACCTGCAGAACCACCAGCGTCAGCGTGCTTCCCGCAAGAAGAAGCATGGCAAGAAGCGCAATCATCACCGGCCCCGGCTTTGGCAGGCCGTGTTTCTCCCCAAGCTTCCTCTTTGCCTTGATCGTCCCGCCATCCTCGTCCAGCCAGTCGATCTCCCCATTCTGGTCCCCGGCCATCCGGCGATCCCTCCCGTTCTCCTCACTTCTTCGGTTTCTTCTGTACTCCATTTGCTTCAAGCTTCCTTTCTCTCTGAATAAAAATAATAGGATGTGATATGCTGCTGATTTCTTCTTATTCATTAGAAAAGGCAGATGTGAACTACCGCGCTGGCGCGCTATGTGCTCTCGAGTTGAACTGCTGCGCTGGAAGCTATGTGCTCTCGAGTTGAACCGCTGCGCTGGAAGCAAGCTCCCCGGCGGCTCTCCCCGGCGATGCTCATTCCAGCGATGCACCTTCGCAGACGCTTCGCGTCTCGCTCACGCATCGCTTGTAGCTCACGCATTACTTGTAGCACACGCATTACTTGCAGCACACGCAAAAAGAGATGAGACTGTTTCCAATCTCATCTCCCAAATCAGCTGGCACCGGGAATCGGACCCGGGACCTCCGCACTACCAATGCGACGCTCTACCGACTGAGCCATGCCAGCATATTCTATTCCGTCCGTTCAGAGCCGCATCAGATGCGTTTCTCTGTCAGACGCAAAAAGAATATTACCATAGCGCCGGGCCATTGGCAAGTCAGAAACAGAAATTAATCTGTACTTCTTTTCGGTAGAAGTGTGTGCTGTTGTCAGATAAATTGGAACAGTTCTGCGACCGCAGAATAAGACGAAGCCCTCTTCCTGTGACATCTTCAAAGAAAAGACAGTCTTCCGAAGAAAGACTTCGATTCAGAAATCAGTTTCCCCAATAGACTCATCCGGCATTCAGAAACCGGCTCCCACATTGGGGTAAGAAAAGAATACGCTCGAGACCCTTGCCCGGTCAATCCGCAAAAAGTGACAGAAAAGCTGCTTGCTTTCCTGTCACTCTTTCACAACCGATATCCACAATTGATTATCCTGCTTTTGTTTCCGGAGGATGGTTTGTCAGCTGCAGGGTGCCGGGTTCATCCTTATTCGATGAAACACTCATTCCGGGATTACTTTTGGACCATGCAATGCATCCTGATTTGCTGGTTTCTCCTCCCAGAGATGATTTCCGCCCAGGAATTTCATCCCTATTTGCAAATTTCTTCTCCCAGGGATGATTTCCGCCCAGGAATTTCATCTCTATTTGCAAATTTCTTCTCCCAAGGATGATTTCTGGCCACGGATTTCATCCTGATTTACTGATTTCTTCTCTCAGAGATGATTTCTGGCCGCGGAATTCATCCTGATTTGCTGGTTTCTCCTCCCAGGGATGATTTCCGGCCGCGGATTTCATCCTGATTTGCTGATTTCTTCTCGCAGGGATGATTTCCGCCCAGGAATTTCATCTCTATTTGCAAATTTCTTCTCCCAGGGATGATTTCCAGCTAGGAATTTCATCCCTATTTGCTGGTTTCTTCTCGCAGGGATGATTTCCAGCCATAGAATTCATCCTACCTTACCCTCGTACCAGCCCGCCGTCGCGGAAGTAGAGGTGTCCGATCTTCTCTCCGCTTGCGGGATCATAGACCAGGATCTGCACGTCAATGTTTCCGTTGTTCACGTAGTCCAGCTGGTTTTCGTCGGTATTCTCTCCGACGCTCAGAAGATCATAATTCTCCAGTGTCGTGAAATTTACGGTGCCGAAGCTTGTTTGGATGTTCTCCAGCGGCACCGTTCCTTTGGTCTCCTCGTTCGTGTCGGTCACATGGTCATGGATCAGGCAGTAGCCAAGCTTCGTCCCGGCCATGACATCAATTCCATCCGTGCCGGACAGATTCTTGATCAGCTTCCGCAAGGACTCGTCGTAGAAGGCGACCGAATCATTGTTGATGAAGATAATTGTGCTGACATCATTAAAATTCAGTGTCATCAGCTCCGCGTACAGATCCTCCGGATTCAGGATGTTCGCGACAATCTGCTGGTGGTATTTCCGAACAGCGGCCTCCCAGAGCTCATATCCCGCTTCGCCTCTCCGGTCCGGCACGCCGACCTCGGAGGAAAGCACCGCTCCGAGCCAGGCGGAGGCTTTCGCCGCGCCAAGTGCGTTTAAATGTGTCTGGCTCTGCTGATCCGTTTCCGGGTTGATGATATTTTCCACATAATTCATGTTCAGGAACGGGATGCCGTATTCGTCCGCAATGTCCTGCGCGCTGTTTGCAATCCGCTGCAGATCCTCATTTTCCGCAAAGGGGACCTGAACCAGAATGGGAAAAATATCCTTCTCCCTGCACAGATCCAGAATCCTTCGAAGATAAGTTTTGCCGACCGTTGCTTCCTCGAATTTCTCCGACGGATCCACCCGCGGATAGAGCGAAACGCCCGGGTCCACCTCATAGCGGAGCTGCGCGCCAAGAATCGACTCTCCGCAGGGCTTTCCGAAGACTCCCTCATAATCCTCCCGTTCCAGGGAGGACCAACGGCTGTGATAACGGATAAAATCAAAGGCAAACTCCCTTCGGAGGGAGGGATCCGAAATCAGATCCGCCAAAGCAGCCCTCTTGTTTTTCCCGTAAGGAAAAGCATCCATCACCTCGTGAAGCTGATCAATCGCGGCACTCCTGTCCGCGTCCGATTCCGCGTCCGTCATCACATCCAGATACTGATAGTCCTTCTCCAGAAGATACGTGTCAATCACCACATATTTTGGCGTCCCATAGTCGAGCGCGTTCACAAATTCCCAGTAGGTCACCGGCAGAACATTCCCATGTCCGCCGAGATTGTAGGAGGCAATTCCAAAGTTCTCGTACAGAACCGCCGGATTGATCCCGTTGATCATGTGCGAGGATCCAAGGAGCAGCACATCCGCCTTCGGAGCCGCGGCAAAATAACCCCCGTTCTTCTCCCTGCTGTCCTTTCTCTCCACCAGGCGGTCTGCCAGATACAGACAGCCTGCGAGAAGAAGCAGAAACAACATCGTAAGAAGCACCTTTTGAATTTTTTGTCCTGTTTTTCGAATTCGCATCACTCTTCGCCCTATGTCAGAACTGACTGTAAATAAAAGTGGACGCATCATAGCCGGGTCCCCAGATTCCGCAAACGAGAATCAGGAGCACCGCACCGATGTACAGCAGCCAGCGAAGCCATATTCCCTGCTTCTGCAGCTGTACCCGGAGGGAAATTCCGCGGCGCACGCAAAGATCGCGCACGAACAGGAAAACAAGTCCCGCCGCAAGAAGCACCCAGTTCATCGTATCCAGTCCAAGCGCGATGAGGCTTCCGTCTGTCAGGCTCCAGATCTCGGCCCCCTTCATGCAGCGGATAATCTGAACGGCCTGGGAAAAGGAATCCGCCCGGAAGAAAATCCACGCAAAGGACACCAGAAGGAAGGTCACCAGAATCTGCAGCGCGCGGTGCGAGCCGCGCGTCCTGTCAATGTGAAGACGCTGTGCAAGGGCGTCGCGGATGGGCTTTTGCAAATATCCGGCCACCTGATAAATTCCGTGGAGAAAGCCCCAGAACAGGAAGGTAAAGCCCGCTCCGTGCCAGAGCCCAGACACCGCAAAAACAATCAGAATGTTGAGGTATTTTCGCCCTGTGCCCCTCCGGTTTCCGCCAAGCGGAATATAAAGATAATCCCGGAACCAGGTGGACAGCGAAATATGCCAGTGCCGCCAGAATTCCGCAACAGATGCCGCCAGATACGGCGCAGTAAAATTCTGCATCACCCGAAAGCCCAGGACCCTTGCAGAGCCGATGGCGATCGCCGAATACCCGGCAAAATCGCAGTAAATCTGAACGGAATAGAGCAGAACCGCAAGCACCACAAGGGTTCCCGGAACGCTCTCCGGATTGGCATACACCCGATTCACCACAATCGCAATCCGGTCCGCCAGAACCATCTTCAGAAAATAGCCCCATGTCATAATCAGAAGGCCGTTTCGCAGATTGTCAAAGGAAAAATTGCAGGGCTTTTCAAACTGCGGCAGCATATTCCGTCCCCGCTCAATCGGGCCGGACAAAATCCCCGGAAAAAACGAAACAAACAGCGCATAGGTAAGAAAACGCGGCCCGTCTGCTCCGGATTTTTTCCCTCCATCCCGCACAGACGAATTCTGCCCGGAGGATGCCTGTGCGGAAGCCTTCGCAGTCCTTCCCTCCCGCCAGCAGTCCACCACATAGCCAAGCGCCTGCAGCGTATAGAACGAAATTCCAACCGGAAGAAGTCTTTGCTCAAAGATTCCCGGGAAAAACATGCCCCAGTACTTGCAGAAAAACAGAACACCGAGATTGGCGGCAATGCACAGAAACAGCGCTGCTCCCACGCTTCCAGCTCCGGCATTACTCCGCGCGTCTCCTGCGCCGATCTCCTGCGCAGCCCGGACACTCCGCCCGCTGACATATCGCCCCGTAAGATACGTGCTCACCGTCGTAAAAATCAGAAACAGCAGGCACACCGGGTTCCACGCCGCATAGAACAGCCAGCTGAAGGCAAGCAGCACCGCCGTCCTCGCCCTCTCCGGGCAAAGATAGCGCACCAGCGCCGCCACAAGCAAAAAAGCAAGATATTCCAGGGACAAAAACGAGATTCCCGATCCGATCATACTGCTTACTACATTCATTAGCATCTCTTTCTCATGGTTAAGGATAACTTTTGGTCCGACCTGTTATGGTAACTTATGTTCCGGCAGATCCGCGCACTTTACGGATACAAAATGCGCAGCTTCCCGTCTTTTTCCCACACCGGCTCTCCCAGCAGAATGTTTCTCATGATACCTGCCCGGATTTCCATCTGCATCTTCTCAAAGCCTTTATATGCCTCCTGCGGGAAAACAAATTTCGCATTGTGCCTTGCATACTGCCGACCGGAAATCACCTGCCGCAGCTGCTGCAGGTAGTCTACCTGTTCCACCCATGCCTGGTCAATCGCATGGAGGGTCATAAGACGGTAATATTTCTCCAGAATGTCGCGGCTCCCAAGCTCCGCACTCTTTCTCTCCAGTGCTTCTTTCGCCTGCTGCATGAGATAATTCACAGCCTTTTCTTTTGTGTTCAGCATCTCCTCCGAAGGAAAGCCGCCGAATTCATAGCTGATATTATCCATGACAAAGCGCACCGCATCATCCGGATCCGGGAGATGTCCCAGGTGGTCCAGATAATGCTTTACCACAAGCCTCTCCATCTCGAGATAGTAGGAGGACTCCAACGGGACCTGATTCATCACCCGATTTCTCGTTTCATAAATTAAATTCCGCTGTTTCTCCATGCTTTCGCCGAAATCCCTGGTCGCCTTCCGGCTGGCTCTCGCCATATCGGAAGCAACACGCTGCGCACTGTGCACGGCACGAAGAATTCGCCGGTTTCGTATCGCCTTCGTTCCCTTCCGGCAGGAGCTCAGCCACTTTTTCCCATATTCCAGGACCACCTCATCATCCAGAGAGAGGTAAAATCTCGAAAATCCGGGATCTCCCTGTCTTCCGCTTCGCCCTCTGCCCTGCAGCTCCTGTCTCTTGTTCACCATAAGGCCGATTCCGATGACGGCAAGGCCGCCCATCTCCGAAACGCCATCGCCCAGACGAATATCCGTCCCACGGCCCGCGACCGCAGTTGCCACCGTCACGGCGTCCTTTTGCCCGGCCTCCTGAATGATCGCAGCCTCCTTCGGAATGTTGTACGCATTCAGAACGTTATGTGGAATTCCCTGATCCAGAAGCATCTCCGAAAAAAGGTCCGACATCTGAATCGAGCTTGCAATGACAAGGACCGGCTGTCCGCTCTCATGAACGTGCAGCACCTCCTGAAGCGCCGCCTGCATCTGCGCCGACTGATTCGGATAAACCAGATCCGGATAATCTACACGCTGAACCTTTTTTCTTGTCGGAACAATCACCGTATCAAGCCCATAGATCTGCCGGAATTCATCGGCATCATGTGCGCCGGTTCCCGTCATCCCCGCAAGCTTCCGGTACATATTGAAATAGCTCTGGTAGGTCACCGCCGCAACCGCGCGGCTCTCCTCCGTTATGGTCACATGCTCCTTCGCCTCCAGTGCCTGATGCTGCCCGCAGCGAAGCTTGGTGCTCGGCTGAACGCGGCCTGTTTTCTCATCCAGAAGACAAACCGACCTGTCACGGACAATGTAGCGCTCTTCCTTCTTGATAATCACATGCGCGCGCAGTGCCAGATTGATATGACGGACGATCGCCTCATGCTCCGGCGTATAAAGCTCATGCCGCTTCACACTGAAAAAGCGCTCTGCCTTCCGGATTCCAGTCTGCGTCAGCCAGACATTTTTATCTTCTGTTTTATAATCACGATCCTTCTCGAGCGTCGTGACGAAATAGTCCGCAATTCCGAACAGATTGGACTGAACTCTCGGCATTCCCGAAACGATTAAGGGGATCTGCGCACTGTCCAGAAGGACGGAATCCGCTTCATCCACAATGACATAATTCATCCCGCGAAGATACCGGCTCTCCGCCGAGGACTCCAGATTCTCAAACAGGTAATCAAAGGCAAGCGCATCATTTGTCGTATAGACAATGTCGGAGGCATAAACTCTCTTTTTCTGCGCATTGGTGAGCTGACCACCCTCTTCGAGCGATACTCCAACCGCCTCCGTCATGCCCATAAAGCGATACAGAGGCTTCAGCTCCTCTCCGTCACGTGCCGCAAGGTAGCTGTTGGTGGTCACCAGAATGCAGCCCTTTCCCGCAAGCGCATTGAGATACAACGGCATGGTCGCTACCAGCGTCTTTCCCTCCCCCGTCTTCATCTCCGCAATTTTGCCCTGATGCAGCGCAATTCCTCCAAGGACCTGCACATCATAAGGGAATTTTCCAAGGACCCGCTTCGAGGCTTCCCGCATCGCAGCAAACGCCCGGGGCAGAAGTGCATCAAGCGCTGCGCCGTTTCGGAGCTCTCCCCGGAGCTTCCCGGTCACTGCCTGCAGGTCCGCATCCGAAAGCCGTTCCATCTCATCCGAGAGAGCATTCACCTTCGCAAGAATCCGGTACATTTTCTTCAGTTGTAATTGATTCTGTACAGAATTCATAAGCGCAGCGTCCTCTTCCGAAGCCTCACTGCGTTCTCCAGAGCAACTCTCACTCCGCTATTCTCCGCATGCAGCGCTTCCTTTTCTCTCTCCCAGGCTTCCTCTTCCATCAGCGCAAGATACCGAAAGCGGATCTTCTCTGCTCCTCCCTGCACCAGCTGAAGGCTATAGGAAAAAGCTCCCTCCGGATACGTAAAGCTCCCCTCCTCTTCCCGAAGAAGGCAAAAATCCAGCAGCTCGCCCTGCCGGTCATAGAAATTCAGCCGGAGAAAGGAGCCATTTTCCGGCTCATCTATCTTCCTTATCAAAATATGATAGGCCTTCTTTTCCTCCAGAAGCGGCAACTGCGGCTCCATTCGTTTTTCCTGATAATCCATCAGAGAAAACCACTCCCTCACCGAAAATCCGGGAGGCATTTCTCCATTCTCAAACAGAACCGCCCCATCCGGCAGAAAAGAAATGGTACTTCCATAGAGCCATGCGTCCTGTGCATAGTGATCCCAGTACACCAGCCAGACAACGTTTTCCTTATATTCGGCTGTGCCGTTTTTCTGCATCTGTTCAGGATTCATATCTTCCAAACCGTTCCAGCAAAAGCCTCCTGTGACGAAGGCTCAGCCATTCCAGGACCTCCTCTCCGCCATCCTCATGCCGTCCCTGAAAGCCCTTTCCGTAAACTCTGGCCTCCTTGCCGCGCAGATGGTGCAGAAGATCAAGATATGCAGACGGATCGAAGTCATCCTCCTGCATATACGCAACCGCCATCTCCGTGCCCGCAAAGGAGCCATTCTCCAATCGCTCACACATACGCAGATCCAGCTGCTTTGCAGATTCCCGGCCGGTTCCTCCGGAGAGCTTCTGAAGCAGATCAAGAGATGCAGGATAGCCGCCCGGCCTCCAGATTTTCTCCCGAAGCGCCGTCTCCCCAAGATGAATCAGCGGCTTTCCAAGAAGCATCGCCCGCGGATGAAGCACCGCGCCATAGTACAGCGCTCCGACTGCTCCCAGCGAATTCCCGGCAAGAATCAGATGACTGTTGTTAAAGCCAAGTGTTCCCAAGGCTCCGCGAATGCGTTTTGTTATCTTTTCCTCATACTCCGGAGAGCCAAGATATCCGCAGCCTCCGCCAAGTCTCGGATCCGTAAAAACAAGAAAGGGAGCTCCCAGGGAGTACAGATAATCCAGATGATCAAAGCCCTCCTGCAGTCTTCGGTCTGTAAAGAAAACATTCAGCGGCGGCTTCCGGTCCATCGATCCGAACAGCGAGAAAAACTCTTCTCCCTTTGCGTCCGCCTCGCGCCTTGTCCCCGGAAAAAAAGCATCCCCGTCCGGCACTGCCTGACGGATGTGAAGCGCCCCAACCGCAAGGGTCCCCTCTCCCCTTGCTTCCAGAGAAATTGCAAGACGAAGCCCCTCTCCCGCAGAAACTGCAGCCGGCTGTGTAAGGTTCTCCTCCGTCCACGTACCTGTAATACCGGAAAAGCCGTTCCTCCGCTCGTAAAACCGAAGCCTTGCCTGCACACCGTCATCCGCCACAAGCTCCGGCCAGACCGTCCACTGTGTTCCTGCAGGAAGAGAAATGCTCTGTGTCCATTCCAGAAGCGGACGAAAGCTCTCCCCGAAGTTTCCGGATAAGTGCAGTCCGCCATGCCCGCGGAAGGTCACCGCTCCCTGAAAGGATGCGTGCACCGTAAGCTGGCTTACCGGAAGCTGAACCGCCGGGCTCTGTATGATTCCCTGCTGCCAGGCTCTCACCGCGTGCCTCCTTCCCGGATCAGCTGCTTCCACTGCTTCACCAGCGTACCGCCGGTGTATTTTGAAATCTCCTGTACGCAGTACACAAGCGCTTCATTCCAGCCCGAAAGGCCGTCCAGATAATACTCCAAAGCTCCTGTGATGTAATTGATGTTCTGAATGATGTAGCCATCCTTCTGATGCTTCACATATCTCGTAAAACGGTAATTGACCTGCGGAATGCCCGCACTGATTCCCGCAATCTGCAGGTACAGATCCGGCTGATCACGAACATCAAGAATCAGTCTGGTATCATACAGAATCCGGATCATGTCATTCTCCGAATGATATACGGTGATCTGGATTCTCGCCTTGCCATCTGCATTCTCTTCCGGCCCGGATCCCTCCCGTCCGGCTCCATCCGGCTCTTCATCCGGAGCAGCAATTCTCCATCCAGGCCGTCCGGAAAGCCCCATCTCCGCCAGAATTTCCTCCAGCTTCACCTTCAGCTGATCCAGACCGCTTTGCGAATCCTCGCCCGTGGCTGCCAGCAAAACCACATCCGGATTGCGCTGCATGTAATCAAAAACCTGTCGCAGCGCCTTTTCCAGAAACACGCCCTCCAGTCCATCCAGCGGCATAAAAACCTTCAGCTCCCGGATGCGCTGGCTCTTGCCAAGAGACAGTCTCGTGTCAAACGGCGAGATGTCGCAGATATTCTTGTCACGAATCCCTGCTTCTTCAATCAGCCTCGCCGTATGCTCTGTGTCCGTGACCAGAAGGCAGGCATCGGCCGCATCCTCCTGCAGTACCTTCCGATTCGTCAGATCATATCGGTTTTCAAAAAATGACAGGACAATCCGCTGTCCGGAAAGTCTGCGAAGTGTCTGCAGGATCAGGCTGTTATGCTGCGGGTTAGCTGCAATAACAACCGCCTCCCGGTCCGGATGGCGCATCAGAAACGCCTCCAGCTTCTCACGGATCATTTCCTTCGGAAACGGGTAAAACCGCCTCTTAAAATCTCCCCACGCATTCTCCGAAACCTGAACGCCGCCCGTTGTGCAGTTCAGCGTAAATCGTAATTTTCCCTGTGCATCATAGTATTCCTGACGGAGCTTCACATGATCCCGGAAGAAAACCGACGAAGAGCAAAATCCCCTGTCGTCATAAAGATCTCGCCGGACCGCCTCACCTTTCTCGTAATATTCTACCCAGCAAAGCGTCCCATCTTCCGTAAACTCCACATCGGCATACGTCTGCTCCTGCCGGATGGCTACCGCACGGGACGGAAGGTACACCCATTCTACGTCCTCCGGCCAGGGAAGCTCCAGATACGAGAACACCGCCGGTGTTCGAAGCGTGATGTTCTGCATTTCATCAAAAACCGACCAGTAAGCGATCGGATAGAGATTCTGTCTGTGCAGAAACCTGCGAAGATTCGGAAAAAAAGCAAGACACAAAAGCTCCGTCTCCTCGCCCGCATCCCGGAACATCCGAAGCTGATTCACCGTGTCATCAAATTCATACGACTGCGCCTTCTGATACCACGGCGCAATGTGCGCATGCCACTCGCCGGTTCCCTCGTACCATGATGGAATAAAACTGTACATAAACCTGTGGCCTCCCTTTACAAAAACGGCCGGTAGCTCTCCATCGTCCGGTAAACCCTTGCCTCCTCCAGAAGCTCCGCTGCCATTCCCGCCGCCACCATGATGGTCATCGGCGCCATGTAAAGCCCGGATGAGCTCCCCTGCGCCGCCCGCACAAAGAGCGGCGGAATCACAAGAAGCCAGGTCACCACCCCGGAAAAAAGCGCAGCCGTCACCGTCTGTCCGAACAGATGAAGAGCGGTCTCCCTTCCGGGCTCCATGTAATCCAGGTAATCTCCATGCTGCTCCAGATTCCTTGCGATCTCTCCCGGACCGACCATAATCACAGACAGCACCACCGTCAGAACAAGAAGAAGACCTCCAAAAATCCAGACTCCCGCAGTCTGATTCAGGTTCAGAACAGAAAGGCCCTCGTCAATCCACGCGCTCCCCGGAAGAAAGATTCGCAGAACAAGCAGCACATAATACGGTAAGGTAAAAAAGGACATGACATACATCACCGGCATCGTTCCTGCAGGCGTCAGACGGATTGCAATGTAATCATCCGCCGCGTACAGATTGTTGATTCCGATTCTGCGCACTGTGTTCCGGAATTCACCGCCCTCCAGAAACAGCATGGCAAGAACAATGACAAGCCCTGCTGCCAGAATCAGAAGAAGCCTCACCGGCCTCTCTCCTGCTGTCCGAATCACTTCAGTCGACATCGTCCTCAGATTTCCAAGAATATTCACCAGAATGATCAGCGCCTGTCCTCCGATCCCCCATGCTGTGTTGCGTCCGACAAGCCACCGGATCAGAAACGATCCGCCGACCAGAACCGCAGCAGTAAGAAGCCACAGCTCTGTCACCCGAAGATTTCCGTAAGGTCTGTACTGCATCTTCCCCGCACCGATCAGTGCCTGCACTACGGCAAGAAAAGAAGCCAGGACCAGAATCTTTCGATTCGACTGCCCCGGCGATCTCTTTTGTGTCTTATCCTGCACCGTCTTCTGAAAGACGCTGACCACCACCATGGCCGTCACCCACGGGGTCAGTCCCAGAGAAAACAGCGATGTTGTGCTGATGCTGCTCCCCAGAAAGCTTCCGATTAAAGCCTGAATGCCATTTCCCACATTCTCCGGTTCCTGATATACCACCCAGGGAATCGGAATACTGCGTCCCAGAAGATATACCAGAACGATCAGCGCCGAATATTCAATTCGTCCCCGTAAAATGCTGTGTCCCCGCATCAAATCTCCTGCAGACTTTTCCTCTCTGCTGATAGTCTCTCTGCTGACAATCTGTCTCAGCCTCGATTTATATCATACAACATCCCAAATACAATCCGGATATTTTTCACTTCCGAGATGCTTCCCTCAGCGTTTCTCACGACAAACAGCAAAGGGATTTCAACAGATCCCGCGATCACGCAGGCTGCTGAAATCCCCTTGTCTGCTCCTGTTACTGTTCCGTCTGCCTTTTTTCCTTTCGCATCATTCCCCGGTGTTCACCTTCTGTAAACAGCTCCCGAAGACGATCTCTCCGGCAAACTTGAAAAATCACTTCCTGCGAAATCACTTTCTGCGATTTCTCCGATTGCGAAGCTTCTTTACAAGACCGATCAGTCCAAGTCCGCCGCCGGATGCTCCCGCCATCATGGCACTCGCCATCATATTGGTCTCATCTCCGGTTGCCACATGACGGCCGCGATTTGCACCAAGGACCCTGCCGCCGGACGGCCGGTCTCTGTGAACACCAAGAACCTCTCCCTCATCGGTGTCGGTGTCAGTGTCCGTATCGGTATCTGTGTCCGTATCGGTGTCGGTATCCGTGTCAGTATCCGTATCCGTGTCCGTATCGGTGTCGGTATCTGTGTCCGTGTCGGTATCCGTGTCGGTGTCTGTGTCGGTGTCCGTATCGGTGTCTGTGTCTGTATCGGTGTCTGTATCGGTATCTGTGTCGGTGTCTCCCTCTGTTCTGCGGAAGATGTACTGCTTTTCGGATTTCTTCGAGGTTTGGGTCACCTTCTTTTCATATTTTTTTGTTTTATAGTACTGAGCATCAATCTTGGTCTCGTAAATCTCAATCGAGTCTTTGGTTGGCACTATATAATACGTGGTCGATTTTCCCTCTGAAGGCGTCAGGAAATACGAAGTGCTCTTTGTCGGCGCAACAAAGAATCTGCTTTCCCTTGCTTCCGCCGGTGTCAGCGAAGCACTCTTTTTCGGAACAACAAAACAGTTCTCTCTCTTCCCTTCCATCATGCTGATACTGTATTCAACAGAATGCTCTTCTTCCGGGTTATACTCATACCCTGTTCCGGGATATGTTCCTGTAAAATGCCATTCACCGTTGTTCGATTCATATTTTCTTGCAACAATCCTTCCCGATGATGTATTGTTCATTGCAACGGTGGCATTCGGTGCAATCATAAAGCCGCAGATAGATCCGTCTGTTCGAATTTTACCGTTGAATTTGCCGAAATTGAATATGATCTGCTGTGCATACCGCAGCATGGCATCGCCAACAGTCTCTCCTAAGTTATGCGGATCTGAAGAAAAGCTTACCGTAGAACCATCTTTCTTCTTCAGATTCACCTCGAATTTATACAGTCCAATCTCGCTGGCATCTCCAGCATCAACATTTATAACAAGGATCTGATCCTCACGCATGTTGATGGTTGTCTGGCTTGCCTGTTTAAAGCCATTCACATATCCGGAATTGGTTCCTACAGACAGATAGACGACATCCTTGTTCTCGCCGGAATTGGTAACCCCTGTGATATCAATACTTTTTTTCTCGTCAGATACATCCCTATCCGAAAGGTCCCAATTCTTCTCTGTCAGCTTGTTAATATCACTGGTAACTCCTTCCGTCTGTTTGTTCTTTCCAAGCTGTTCCGCATGATTTGCTGTTTCGTCAAGATCCTTCCGGATGCTGTCAGCAATGTTTTCTTGTACCACAACGACTTCAGCAAAATTCTGGATCTCATAATACACATATGTTCCATCTGCCTTTTTCGTCCGGACAAAGCAATATCCGTTTACCTGATCGACTCCTGCAGCATTCGCCGTCTGGCTTGTCACAAGATCCTGGTTTTCGCGCAAATTGATGCAAAGCCGTTTCGTAGAATCTCCCGAATTAACGACCTTTTCCTTAACATATCCGATATACGATGTGTCTCCCTTAGTATGACCAGAAGGAAGATAGTCACTCTTTGAACCGCCAAGTGCCCTTCCGTTGCTTTCTCCATAACGATAGTTGGAGTCCATATGACCGTCGCCGATTTTGATGGCTGCTGTTACTCCAAAATCTCCAATGATTCTGGAGATTTCCTTCAGGTTCGGATCATCCGCATAGATACTGCCAGCGATTGTCCGGATTTTACCCACAGCAATCTCTATCGGAGTACTCCCACCTTTCGGAGTAAATCGGACATAATACTGTCCATTTCTTTCTTCCACCTTCAGTGCCGCTCCGGACGAAACCTCATATTTTTGTCCATTCGAGCCGACCACATAGTATTTCTTCTCTTTAACATTTTCCGTCAGCTTGTTCTTATCAACCTCAAACCGCTCCGGTTCTCCCGTTTCTCCGTTTTTGCTGACCAGCACATAGAATTTGCCGCCATCTTCTACAACTTTCAGCCCGGCGCCTTTCGGAATTTCCTTTTTACCGTCAAGGGTATCAATATAGTAATACTGCTCCCCTTCTTCATGCTGAACTTCGTTCTCTTCAAAAATCAGTGAAAATTTTTTTCCGTCTTTTCCTGTGAATGTCCCGATATACTTCCCGGTTTCTTTTCCATCCTTATCCAGTTCTTTTTGAACCGTTACCTTTTTCGGGGTATCCCCTGCAAGTTCCTGTCCTTTTATGGTTATTTTTTCCGAAACACTGCTCGAATCAACCGCGTATGTCGTACCATCCAGCGTTATCTGATAAGCATTTTCTGTTTCATTCCAGACAGGTGTCGGCAGGTTTTCCGGATTTACTCTGACCTGTTTCGTTCCGTTTCCGTCTTTTACAAGAATAAAAGTATATGAGCTTCCCGTTTCCTTTGTTGCAGAATCAAAGAACAATGTAACCGTCTGGCCATTCTTGTCCTGAAAGGTTCCCTTGTATTTTCCCTTATCGGTATCCCATTCCACCTGAATTTTGTCTACATTATCTGCTACTTCCGCCGATCCAAGCTTCCCGTTCTCATCTGTTCCGGAAAGTGTATTCTTTGTTTCTGATTGTATCTGATTTGCCGCCGCTCTGACCTTATAAGATTTTCCACCGATAGTCACCTGATACGTCCCATCAGCATTTTTATCTGCAGAAAAAGTACCTGATCCATTCAGACGCACTTCCTCCGTTGTTCCATTGTCCTTTATTGTTTCCAGATAGAAATACGGCTCGCCTTCTCTGGTCTGTACCACCCCATCCGCAAACTTCAGTGTAGTCAGATTTCCATTCACATCAGAAAACGTATAACTTCCATCTCCGTTCGGCGTAACTTCTATTTCCGCCTTCTTATCATCAACCTTAATTGATACATCTTTTTCAGATTTATCCTTCCCGGATACAGATGCTCCTTTTGGCAAAGTGCCTTTTAATGTGACAGCCGTGGCAGCTAATGTGTAAACCTGTCCACCGTAGTTCACAGAAAATGTGCCGTCTCCGTTCGGCACAGCTTCCAGCTGCACGCCTGCACCGGATACCGGAACACGGATTGTCTGTCCATTTTCTATCGCTGTAAAATAATATTCAGTTAAGCTGAGATCCACTCCTTCTTCATTTGCGCTCTCTGCCTTTGATGTCGTAATCGCCACATAAGTCGTCGTAGTTGTCTCACCCGTCGACTCTGTCTTCTTTTCTTCCCAATTCGTAACTTTGTCGATGATATTCTTCCCGTTCGCGTCCTTCACCGGATTGCCATTCTCATCTACAAGAACAGCATTTTTCTCTGTTCCGTCTGAGGGAGAAATAACAGTAGGGCTGGTTGTTCCCGGTGTTGTGGTTTCCGTGATGGTTTCCGTTGTTGTAGATCCATCCGTACCGGTATACTGGTTTGTGGTCGTTACAGAACCATCCGGATTCGTTACCTTTTTTGTCTCCTCTGTCTTCTTATCTCCGAACGTTGATTCATCATAGCCGCCCGGTGCTATCTCAGTCGTTGTCTTTGTTTCTGTCTTGGTTTCTGTGCATGTGTTCGGATCGTATGTTGTCTCTGTTTTCGTTACGGTGGTTGCTCCCCCCGCATTCTGCTCAGTAGTAGTCGTTGTCACACTGCCCTCAGTCCCTGAAGTTGTAGTTGATGTAGACTCAGACGCAACCGGTGCGGGCGCAGTTGTTGCAGAGGCGGATTCTGTCGCGGAAGCTGCTGGTTCTGCTGCAACCGCAGCGGGTGCAGGTGTAGCAGGTGCAAGTGCAGCCGCAGCAAGTGCAGGTGTAGCCGCTGCAGGTGTAGATTCTGCCGCAACAGGTGCAGATGTAGCCGCTGCAGGTGCAGGTTCTGCCGCTGCAGGTGCAGGTGTAGTCGCTGCAGG
>ERZ1026772.918-NODE-918-length-18210-cov-4.139851_pt1 | contig 18210 bp, 26 predicted proteins | sample MGYA00380124_ERZ1026772 | MGnify/ENA primary metagenome ERZ1026772 (study PRJEB33269, sample SAMEA4719760) | human gut metagenome | biome: human-associated habitat; feature: organic feature; material: feces | place: Cameroon | collected 2013-10 ...
ATCTTAATCTGCGCCACATGGCAGCGGCCCTTAACCTCACCCGTCCATGCTTCGAGCATGGCTATCACCTCGCTTTCTTTTCCTGTTTTTTCTATAATTCAGTTGAATTTTCTGCTCTTTTGCGCTATAATCGAGTCACCACAACACAATTCAATAGCACAAAACAAAACTCAGGAAATGGGGATTTCCAATGGGTTCTGTTCCGTTTTGAGCATTTTTCTGAACTACACCCTTATTATATTCATTTTTCTGCTCATGTCAATACTGTTTGAGCGGAAAACTAAACAAATTTGCTCTTTGCGGCCTTGTGCAGAAAACTAAACAGGAGGGCACATGGCATTTTTTGACAGGTATAAGGCTTGCTGTGATGAAATGGGCGTAAGTACACACTCAGAAGCACTAGCTAATCTCTGGGGCGTTTCAAGGGGTTCTATCAGCGGATGGAAGAAATACGGAATCGCACCGAAACAGGCAGAACTGGTAAAGATAGCGGATTACTTTCATGTATCCACTGATTACCTGTTAGAGCGCACCGATGATAAAACTGATTTCAGCAAGGGCCAGCCCGATCAAGCTAAAACCGGAATCAAGATTCTGGATATGTACTTGAACCTTGATGACGAGGATCGGAAAAAAGCGGAATCTTTCATCGACTATCTGCTGTCGAATGAAAAGTATCAGGTGATGCAGCACACACAGGCGGGTGCGTAAAAGAGTAGACAATCTGATTTATATAGACTTTGGGGAAAGAACAGGAGGACTATAAAATGGCAAACTATACTACCAGCACCAGCGATAAGTCAAAGGATAAAGCAGTTAAACTCCTGCTATGCGGCGGAATTGGGCTACACCTGTTTTACGTTGGCCGAATCAAGGCAGGGTTGATTCATTTAGTCATTGGCTTTGGTATATGGGTTATGATTATCGGCAGTATCTTCGATCCAGAAATGCACGAGGCTATCATACCCGGCATTATTATCCTGGTAGCGTTCAACGTGCCAGACTTAATCCGCTTGAAGCTAGGCAAGTTCCGGGATAATGTTGGAAATGCTCTGCGGGAGTAATGCGCATGGACAACCTGAATTTTTGGACTGCATACGAACAGCACTGCGGATATGCTGGCATAGAAGCGTCATCCCAAAGCACAGCAGACCTCTGGGGTGTATCAAGATCGGCAATCAGCGCATGGAAAAAGAATAAGACCATTCCGCGCGGTGATATACTGGCCAAAATGTCATGCTATTTTAGTACACCGATTGAGTGCCTATTAGGGCTACCCGAAAAGAATGACATCCAGAATACTGTACTAGCTCTGTTCGATGCACTGGACAGCGAAAATCAAAAAGCCGTGCTGCTCTATATGGAATTTGCGTTGTCAAAACAAAAAGCCCGCACACTGGCGGGCGGGTGATGGTATGAAAAAAGAGAACGAAATCCGGGCAGTTGTCTATGCCCGGTACTCATCCCATTCGCAAACAGAACAGAGCATAGAGGGCCAGATAAGCGCGGCTCAGATGTACGCAAAAGCCAAGGGATACACCATCGTCAAAGAATATGTTGACCGGGCTAAAACGGGTAAAAACGACAACCGCGAGGCTTTCCAGCAGATGCTGTCCGATACGGCAAAGCATGAGTTTTCGGTCATCATCGTCTGGAAGGTAGACCGTTTCGGGCGAAACCGTGAGGAAATCACGTTCAACAAGTACCGCTGCAAAAAGAATGATGTCCGGGTGGAGTACATCGCCGAGGCTGTTCCAGACAGCCCGGAGGGTGTCATTCTGGAAAGCGTTCTGGAGGGCATGGCAGAGTATTACAGCTTGCAGCTTGCCCAGAACATCCGCCGGGGTATCCGTGCCAGCGCGGAGAAGTGTCAAGCCATCGGCGGGCATTGTTCGCTGGGATACGCGATTGACCCTAAAACGAAAAAGTATATCATTGACCCGGACACTGCTCCCACGGTGCAGCTGATTTTTGAGAAATACGCAGAGGGCTACACCGGCATGGACATCGTGCGGCTGCTGAACGAGAAAGGGCTGCGCACCGTCCGGGGCAAGCCGTTCACTAAAAACTCCCTCTGGACGATCCTCAAGAACGAACGGTATGCAGGAGTATACCTGTTCAAAGATGAGGTACGCGTAGAGGGTGGAATCCCCGCGCTGGTCAGCCGTGAAACATTCGACAAGGTGCAGGAGATGCTGGAGATCAACCACCGATCCCCGGTGAACACATGGAACCGGGCAACGTATCTGCTGACGGATAAGTTGTTCTGCGGGCACTGCGGCTCTAAGATGGTGGGCGAATGCGGTACATCCCGAACGGGCGCAACGTACAACTACTACATCTGCGCCGGGAAAAAGCGGGAGCGAAACTGCTCTAAGAAAGCGGTTCGGCAAGACTGGATAGAGAAAGTTGTATTACAACAGATTCGCCGAGTGCTGTTCGATCAGGAGTTCTTGGAGTTCATCGCGCATAAGGCCTACACCTATTATCTGGAGGAAAAGAAAAAGCTGGATCAGTCCGCCGCGATAAAGGCGCAACTGTCCAGCGTGGAAAGTTCTATTGACAATCTAATCCGGGCTATGGAGGCGGGCATTTTCAGCGCATCCACAAAATCCCGGCTGGATGATCTGGAAAACCAGAAAGCGGCCCTCACCCGGACGCTGGCTGAAATCAAGCTGTCAGAGGAATCTTTCGACCTCACAGAAGATCGCATCCTGTTCTTCCTTGAATCTATGCGTGGGCTGGATATGGATGACGTAGATAGCCGGAAACGGCTGGTAAAAACATTCGTGAATGCCGTGTACCTGTACGATGACAAAATCACACTGGCGTTTAATTTCACGGATTCATGTGAAAAACCTGAGATTATAGAGCTGGCGGACATCGCGGATGGTGTCGTTGAAAAGTTCGTACACCGTGCGTCATGCTCCACCATAACACGCACATACGAACTCAATGTGCAGCTCATCAAGATGTGTTTCGTGATGACAGTAGAAAGGCCCGTAGGTTAAACGCCTACGGGCCTTTTGCTATGCTTTAACTCAAAACTGCGAGAATCTGTTCACGCTGTTCTACTGGCGGTTTACGGATGCCGCGCCGATAAACTGAGATCAAGCCGGGATTCAGCCCTGTCAGTTCTGCCGCTTCACGAACACCATAATGCGAAAGAACCGCAATCACCTCGTCATTGTCCGGGTTAGCTACTGGGAGCAGCGCACGACCGGGGCGGCGGTGTTCTGTTCGATGGGTAGCTTGCGGAATCAATGCCGTGTCAAAGCCGCCACGGTCTAACAGGGTCAGGACAATGGGCAGCCGTACCCTGCGCGATGTAAACGGTATCATGCAACGGCCTACGGCCCACAGCGCGGCTTCTCGCGCCACATTTGGCGCATCCGATGTAGTAGGTACGGTTCTTCTGTTCGACCCGGACACGCGCCTGACCGCCACAGAACGGGCAGGGCAGCAGCTTAAAAGTAGCGGCCATTGGTCAGTCCTCCTTATCCCGGAATGCCGGATCACCGGGAATGCGCATCTTGTACCACTTCTCCCAGAGATCATCAAAACACACGGGTACTGCATCGTGTAGCTTGTCCAGCAGGAGCAGCGCAACCTCCCGCATCTGCGGATGCGCCGCCGGGTCACAGCGAAGATTCAGGAAGTGCCGCCACTCGCGGATATTCGCGGTCATCACCAGTTCGGTTTTCAAACTGTTCGGCAGCACCGCGCGAGCCTCCTGCGGCGTTGCTCCCATCGCCAGCAGCCCCAGATAGTGATTCTCGGCGAGGGTCATAGCAGACCGCCAATCACGCATCTGATCGGAATGTTCATCCCAGAAGCACGGCTTGATGAACGTCAACTCGCCATCGAACTTGTCTTTGCTGTAATTGCAGTAGCGGGTAGATTCCTGACAGAATGATGCCATCCGATGCCGGACGATCTCATGCGATACACCGCGATCACAGATAAACTTAACCGTGAAAGAGCAATGCTCCAACACCGCCTCATGCCCCCGGCGGATGATGCCCCGGACAAACGCCTCTGCGCTGGTATCGGTGATCTTGTCCTCCGACTTGTAGCAGACACGTCCGCACTGCTCCAGCCGCTGCAAAATCATGGCCCCATTGATAGGCGTGATAAACTCTACGTCTGCGTTAATGATCTTCATGGTCTGTGCCCTCCTGTGCTGCGTTGTCCAGCTCCATCACCGTCATAATGGCGTAGTTTGCAAGGTCAATCAGGGTATCCCGGATACTCTCATCACTAACCATCTGCGCGTTGGAACGAGTAAGATTCTTGAACCGGGCCAGCTTATCGCCCAGCCGGATACGGGCCATCGCCATACCCTCATCCAAAAAGGATGTATGGAACGCATCGCCATAATCCGCATTCTTGCGGGCAAACAGCTCGTTCAGTTCGTTACACACGGCGGAATGCTGCCGCACTTTTTCATTCAGACTTGCCATCTTCTTTTTCCTTTCTCTCTGCATAACTGCAAAAGTCAAGTGTGTTGACATACCGATGATTGCAGGGGCTGAACCGATTCTCGCACAGCATCGTTCCCGGATGACCGTATCGCTTGGTTTGCGCGGATGCCTCTGCGCTATACTTGCACTGGCCGCACCGGGTAACAATGGGCGCATCATAGAACCATTTAACGGTATCCCCGATGATGCTGATAGCCCGGTCATCCCAGTATTCACTGGCGGCAACCTTGCGCGGATTTGTACCCCATGCCTTTATCCAGTCCGGGAGGCTCTGGTTCACCGCGTCAAAGTGTAGCCCCCAACTCTCACACGCCGCAACTGCGGCAGACAGGTAAACGCCCTCCCGACACGTCCAGAGGATCAGCCCCGCACCAGCTTTCTGCTGCTTGATGGCTTCATTGATGAGTGCCCATTTCGGTTCTCCGATGTTCGGGTATGCGTTGGTACAAATAGTACCGTCAAAGTCTATGGCGATTGCTCTGCGCATGGCTGTTCTCCTTTCTGGGCTTAGGGGCTATCGCCCAATGGGTAACGCGGGCTTTGATCTCATTGCCCCGGTCATCAATCCAGCCCGTTACAGGGTACTTTCTACGGGCCAGATCACGCACATCCCGGTGATACGATCCCAAACCGATAAAGCTACCCACGCAGCCCTTGAAATAGTCAAACTCCTGAATGGTAAGCAATAGCAGATCGGATGCCTCGCATTTCTGGGACACGTCATACACGGGCGGATAGCCCTCTTTCTTGACAGAATGCCATACCAGCAGCGTTTTGATAGCGGTATCTGTCAGTTCAGACTGTAAAGCATCTATCATATAAATATCATCTCCTTTGCGGGTTCTGGAGCATCCATCCAATGGCTCACGCGCAAATCGGATGTCATACGTTCTTTAGTTGAGCAGAGCCAGCCCGATACAGAACTGTAATAACCAAAGTCAACAATGGACTCCCAGCTACCGATAACGGATTTATACCAAATCGTAAGCAGCAGCCGATCGGATAGGGTATGTTCACATCTCGGCAGGGGTGGCAATCCATCAGTCAGGACTGATTTCCAATCGGTGGTCGGACACGCCGCCGCGCCATTCACCATTGACCGTACCCGGAGGATCGCATCGTTGAATCCATCTGTGTAAGCTTTATCGTGAACGCCGCATTTTTTACGCTCCAGCCGCCGCATAAGATCAGAGCGACTAATCAGGTCGGTGTTCATCATTACAGCACCCCCGAAACCTTTTTATACTCGATCCGTTTCCCGTTCTTGAATTTGATCTGTACGCGCTCAGGGTATTCACAGTAAGGGAGAAATTTACAGGATGCAACGGATTCCGGTAAAGAATGGCTACCCTCGCATTCGGTAGCCTTATCCGGGTCATTATAGTCCGTATGACAGACCTCGCAAGTGTATAGGGTTTTCTGCTTCATCCCTGTACCACCTTTCCATTGCCATCCCGGTAAAACGTCTTGATCTGCTGGTTCTTGAAATCCATGATCTTGAACAGGTTTACCCCGTCATTGTTTTCGGCAATGTACCGCTGCACATAGGCCGTTGCTTCATCCAGACTGGGCAGACCAGTGACAAAGCTAACGCGGCTCTGATACTCGCGCAGAATCCAAACACCGCTGCCGCCGTGAGGATGATCCAGACGACCCAGAAGATGACTGCCCAGCCATCCGCGCCGGACATCAGGTTTTCCCGTGTCTGGTCGATGTCCGTACCATCATAGAACTGGGCATCCTGAATGGTGTGCCCGGTGAGTGTGGTGTACATCGTGCCCGTGTATTCTATGGGCCGGATATAGTATTCAAAGCGGACGCTACTACCCCTATATTTTGTGGTCAGGTACTTGCTACCGGGCATATCTATTTGTCCGTAGTCAAAATCCTTGCCCAAAAAATGCACGGTCTGGGAGTGCCATGTATCGGAACCAGCATAATCCCATGAGTAGTAGATTTCTGTGGTGGTATAGGTGTGGCCCTTTCCATCAGTGTGCGTTACAACGCGAGTGTGCATATTGTAGTGCTGTTCCTCGCGGTAGATGTACATATATGGCCCGCCGATCCGATCCTCTGATACTGTGTCCACGGCGGACAGTGTGCCGTAGCAGAAAGCCCGTCCAACATCGGTGCGCAGCCCGTAGGCAAAACGATCCTCAGAAGAAATGTCTATCGCGGTGGTGTACTCCTGCTTGCGCTCCATTGCTGCCTGTTTGATGTGGCCGGAAATAACCGTGCCCAGAATCAGCATCACCAGCACGATAACCACGCTGGCAAGCATTTCCCGGAACGTGATCTCGATTCCGTTAATCTCCAAAGAGATTTCCGACAACTGGCGCGTCCTCTGATACCTCGAACGATAAGAGTTCATAACTCTGCACCTCATACCCGGTCAAACTCAAAAACGTACTGTTGGGAAAACGCCGGACGTACTGCCGATAACTCTTGACAGTGCGGTTATAGTCGGAGCGGTAATTGGCAATCAGGTTTTCGGTAACTGCCAACTCGTTCATCAGTTCCCGGTAGTTGTCAGCGGATTGCAGTTCCGGGTAAGCCTCCGCCACGGCTGCAATCTGGGTGGTGATCTCAGACACAGCGGCATCAGAACTGCTACCCCGCGCCGCGATAACGGCCATGAGGGTATCGTATTCGTGCTTGTCGTATGCCTTAACCGTTTCAACCAGATTCGGGATGAGGTCAGAGCGGCGTTTCTCCTGCACCTGAATATCAGACTGTGCAGCGGCCACCTGTTCCTCGTAGGAAATCGCGGTATTTTTCGCACCCTGCACAATGAACAGACCCGCGCCAAAGGTCAGAACCACGATCAGGGCCACAGTGACGATCACTTTCCAAAATGTATCTCTCATGCACTGATCCTCCGTTCACTCGTCCTGTGTAAGCTTTTCCACGAACTGCGCCTGTCGGCGCAATTTGAGATTCCGGGGATTGAAGATGCAAGCCGGGGCCACGCCGCCATTGCCGCCGTTCGCAATGGTGCCGTACAGAGAACCGTCAGAGTCGACACCGCGCACAGTGTTCGCGTAGCCGGTGTTAGTCGTGATCCACGGGGTACACGTCCAAATCCAGCGGCTGTACTTGGGAATCACATCGCGGTACTTGCGGTACTCATCACAGGTCAGCAGGAAAACCATTTCCTCCACCGTGCCATACAGCTTATCGCCGTTATCGGCCACCAAATCGACAGTGTGCGGCAGCAGATTGTCCGCACCGATCTTGTGCATCAACCCGCGAACTTTCTCGCGGATAGTGGACTTGCGCCAGTCGTTGCAGCCCTCGAAATACTCCTGACTGAACGGCACATCCTTAGCCAAGAGGTCGGCGGTGATAGCGAGAACGCCGCCCTCTTTGTCCGGGTCGAGGACTACCCACTCGATACCCTTGAAGTCAAAGTGATCGCGGGGATGCAGATTCTGAATGCTTTCGTTGTTCATAGTAAAACCTCCATAGATTGAATTATTTCTGCATGAGTTTGTCCATCAACTCATGGAGCAGCTTAGAGTAGGTAGCGGATTCGGCAGTGATGGCCGCGATCTCCTTTTTCAGAGATTCCACCTGATCCTGTGCGTCTTTCAGAAAGTCCTTGGCAAGATCACTGTCAGCGGACATAACTTCCATCTTTTCCGCATATTCATCGCTTTCCTGCTTGTACTGCTCTGCCTGTGCCTTGGTTTCGGCCAGTTCCTTTTCCAGAGCGTTGATGCGGGTCTTGTCGTTGTTTTCCACCTTATCCACGGGCTTTTCCACGACAGGAGCCGGGGCATCCGGGATGGCGGGAACATCTGCCGCAGCCGTGCCCAGATTGTAGATGGACACCATGGCGCGGCGAACCTTAATCATATCTTCCGGCGGCAGCGTACCAATAAGGCCAGTCAGGTTTGCGTTCTGGGCAAAGCCCATCTTGGACGGGTCAACGTACATCATGCGATTGTTCACCCAGATGTTCTGGCTGTTGATGAGCCGGGGCTGATCGTAGACGCGGGTAGTGCTGACGGTATCATCCTGAGATGCAGCCAGCACCAGCACGGTGAAAGTGTTGCCGTTGGTCGAGGTGGTTTCATATACCTGACCGGGGAGGGGATTCTTTACGGGAGCAATAAGCATAGTAGACTTCCTTTCTATATTTTGAATGGCCTTGTAAGCCGTCCAATCGGTGTAATACTCGCTGTTCTTGTACGGCGGCATCATCCCAGAAACACCTTATCCAGCCAGCGGGCTGCATCGTTCAGCACCTTTTCCAGCGGATAGGTGCGCTGGAACGGGCTATAATAGTACAGGGCGCACACCGACAGGAACAGCAGAACCAGAAACAGCACCGTGTCCGGGAACTGAGCCAGACACCGGGCATGGTATTCCGGCATATACAGGCACATGAGGCGGTAGAACAGCATGGGTTATCTTCCTTTCGTTTAGTTTTTTGCTCAATCACGAGGTTCTGACGTGATTATAGTTCATTTTTCTGCTCATGTCAATAGGAAAGCGGATATTTTATTTAGTTTTCTGCTCAATAACATCTCACGCGCCCGCGCGTATAGACATACGAATTTAGGCATCGTAGGCATTAGGTGTTTTCCCTAATTAGTAAAATTTGAATATTTTTACAAAATGATGTTAGAATGTTAGAGTGCAAACAATAAAACGATTCACCGTTAAAAACCACGCCTAACACATGGCATAACAAAAATGTTAGATGTTAGACGTGATTCTAACACGGGCGTTAGATGTTAGGTCAATGTTAGGCGGAATGTTAGGAAAACAGAAAAAGCCCCCGGCGGGCTGGTTAGGCTCACCGGGGGCAGATGCTCAGTTCTTCTTTGCGTCCTTGATAGCGTTCAGGGTAGATTCGATGCCGTTAGACAGGAACGTGTCAACATCGCCGTAGGTCTTGGAGATGTAACTGACCGCTCCAGAGGACAGGGATGCACGGGCCACCTCGATGGCCTTGCGGTTTGCGATTTTTTCCTCCGCCTCGCCGAATGCGTTCTGCTCCTTCAGCTTCTTCGTGTAGGTCTGTGCCACCGTCCGAACCGCTTTGATGATGGCCTCCTCGATCTCACGGATATACTTCTGGGTGGTGGTATCGTTGGTCTTGCCAACGAAATAATCCGCGATGCTGTGCAGCGCGGTACACGCAAACAGACCCATGACAGGCGCAAAGGCCAGACAAATATCCTTGAATAAAGTAGTCCAATCCATAATTAACCCTCCTTAGAGTTACCAGCGGCGGAATCTCCCTTTTCCTCAGCGGTGCGCTTGACGAAATCGACCAGCGGGATGAGGAACGGCGGGATTTTCACGCCGATGTCAGACAGATTTTCGATGATGCTGATGATCTCGTTGCACATCAACCATACGCAGACCACGCAGGCCACGACCACGCTGCCGCTCAGGTTCCAGCCCACGCCGGAAGAAAGATAAGCAATCAGCTGATCCATGATCCAGCCCACCAGCACCAGCAGCCACTGCATAACCTTTTTGAGAATGCCCAGAAAGGAACGGTGCAGCGGTGACACCCGTTGCATAGTCGATGATGTTGCATAGTCGATGATGTTGCACAGCACCAGCAGATAAAAAGGGATAGCCAGATCGCCCAGATACCCCGTAACAGCCCCGACCAAAGCGCACAGAATCGCTTTGGTCTTGTAAAAGTTCTCCTCCATCATACCCTCCTTACAGGTACTTGTCCGCCCCGGAAATCGCTTTCCAGCTGGCGGGGCCACAAATTCCATCCACGGTCAGCCCGTGCGCCGCCTGAGCTTTCCGCAGGGCGTTTTCCGTACCGATACCAAAGCTACCATCCACAGGGATGTCCAGCAGCCGCTGGAGCATCTGAGTTGCGGACTTGTTGACATCTCCCGTACAGCCCTTTTTGATCGTGGGCAGAATGAAAGAACGGTAACTCGTATAAACGTACTTGCCCTTAGCGGTGCAGAGCCATGTTGCCTTGCCCTTGCGGGTATCGGTATGGACAAAGGCGGAATCCCCATACCAGTAGATGCCCACGGCTCCAAAATACCGTGTAGCCACAATGCCCAGTGCTACCGGGTTGATGCTACGATCCTGCATCCGCCAGTCAGCGGCAACACCATACAGATGCTTACTGGCTTTTCCGCCGTCAACGCGCTTATTGTGCTTGACGCAGCGGTATCCGCTGGTAATCTTGATCTTGCCGCCCAGCTTATCGCGGATGGTTTGGAGCCGCTTGATGAGGTCATCATCAATCAGCTGGGCATTGCATCCACAGGTAGACGGACACTGGAACTCAGCTAATCCAAAATTGGCAGTAATCATGCGCGGGTCATCCCGTGCAAAGTCGATAATTGCCATACTATGCACCTCCTTTCAGCACGGCGCGGGGGCTTAGTAGTCCTCGCCCGTGATCTCCTTGAACTCATCGGCGGTGATCTTCTTGCCGACAGCAGCGCGAACGTGCTTGACCTTCCACAGGCCGTTGTCATACCATCTCTTGATCTTGTCAAAGTCCTTGCTGTGTTCAATATCAGACATTGTTATCCACCTCCATACCATTATCGGGGCTGGTTTCAGCCTCATCTTCGGGCAGATCAATACCCGCCACCATCGCGGCGAAATACAGATTCGCCTCGTTCGTGGCGGCTTTGGCCTGAGCATCGGCGGCGGTGTTACGCAGCTCGATTGCCTGCTTTGCCAGCGGAACATACTGGAATGCCATAGCTGTTTTCCTCCCATAATTTGAAGTAGTAGACGGTCATCTCGCAAATCAGATGGTAGCAATCGCCCTGCTCGGCGTGGGCTTTCCAGCTTTGGAAACAGTCATCAACGTGTTCCCTCGTCATAATGCCCGCCCGTGCCAGCCCTACCAGTTTTCTCAGCTTGCGGCGTTTTCAGCTGACCTTTTCCGGCAGTAGCTTTTGCACTACCTTTCCCGTCTTGGTCAGGCGGAACGAGAAGCCCAGAAAACGAATGGGCTGTTTGATGGGTGCTATCTGAGTTTTGCGGGTATTCAACGTAAGCCCCAGAGCTTGCAGCCGCTTTTCTATCTCCATCCAGCAATATCGCAAGTACGCCTTATCCGGGTGCAATAGGATGAGATCATCCATGTACCGCACATAGAACTTGATGTGAAGCTGCTCCTTGTGTGAGCGCACTCGGTTCGGAGGGCCTTTTCAGAATAGGCACAACTTACTACTTTCTCGCATTACTCACAATCCGGGGCCACGCCGCCATTGCCGTTGTTCGCATTGTTGTTGTTCAGAGAACCGTCAGAGTTGACATTGCGCACATTGTTCGCGTTGCCGGTGTTCGGCGGAGGCTGCATCATAGCCGTTACCCCGTTGTTTTTATCATAAGGGTCGATGAATCGTTCTTTATCGGACTTCCGCCAGCTTCTCAGCTTGTTGCGGCTCTCGTTGATGAGTTTCGTCCAGAACTCGATGCGGCTTTCTTCCAGCCCGAACATCATGTACGCCAGATTTGCCAGTGCTTCAAGCTGGTAAGAGGCTTCAATGGATTCGGACTGGGGATTAAAACGCCGCATAGCAGCATCCATGTCTCCGGGTTCAACGTAGACTTTGTTCGCCCTGAACGCCACCACAAAGACTTCAATCGCGGCATCAACGATTTTCCCGATAAAGCACCAGCGGTATCTTTTCGGAAAACATTTTTCGTTGCCGCAAATATCCATCGTGTACTTCGCCAGCTGCGCGCTGGTGGTAAGGAATTTCAGTTCTCCGTCTTTACGTTTTCCTGCGACTACTGCCATGATAGATTCATCCTTTACTTTAGATTAACTGAATGTCCGCGCCTGTCGGCGCGGATTGGTAAGATTAAGCGATGGAGCAAGCCGGGGCCACGCCGCCATTGCCGTTGTTCGCAAGGTTGCTGTACAGAGAACCGTCAGAGTTGACACCGCGCACATTGTTCGCGTCGCCGGTGTACGTCGTTCTGATCCAGTACCACTGCGGATTGCCGTTCAGCCGCTTGATGCGGGCAGAATCCGCGCCAGTATTGGCGGCATCCTTGTCGCTGTAAGCGGAGTAACGCTGCCATTCGGGGCCTTCGTCAATGCCGTTTTCCTTGCCCTTGCCCATGTACAGGTTCGGGCGAGAGGGGAAGTAGAACTTGTCGATGGTCACATCGCTGCCGCCGCCCTCGTTGACGTTGTTCCGGGCGGTGGTCAGTCTGACCGGGGCGATGACTTCGATGAAGTCAGCATCCATGCCATTCATCCAGCCCGCCATAGAGCTGTTCCATGTGGGAGGACGGTCAAAGACGGTCTTGGGAACCCAGAACGTACCAGCCGCGCCGTCAGAGTTGAGCCACTGACGGATTGCAGATTCGCTCCAGTTGTTGGAACCATAGCGGATGCGGTGAGTATGGTTCATGTTCTCGGTCTTACCGTCTGCCGTGCCCAGATCAGTGCCGCCCGCGCCCAGAGAAACGGGCACGGTTTCGATTGCATCCGTGTCCGTCACCTTGGTGTAGCTGCTGATCTTGGTCGTGCTGGCCTGCGTATTCCAGCCCCACGGGAACATCAGGATACCGCCAGCGGGAACAGGCTTGGTCAGCTGGAACTGGAACGTAGAACCGCCGCCGTAGGTGGTATCATAATTGGGCAGCAGGGTGAAGTGGTAAATGCCAGCGGCCAGACCGTCCTTGGTATAATACAGGGCCTCGATGTTATCGACCTGCATCTGCTTGTAGACGTTCAACAGGTGGAGCTGCATACTGTGCTTCTTGGTCTTGTCCACCAGCGTTTCACTATCGAAACCAGCGACCTCAAAGGTCAGGGTTTCGGAACCCTTACTGACCTTGAACAGATCACCCACAGAGAACACGTTAGGGGCAAGGCCCAGCCGGACGATGTTCTGCACGGCTTTCCAGCTGGAGATCGGGTAGTTCTGACCCGCGATAGCAGCCAGCAGTGCATTGATCTGGGTCATGGTATCCTTGAACGTGGCATCCAGCAGAATAGGTTCTGCGACCTCATCCGCCTGCTCATCAGCCTGAGTGCTGACCTCTACCGTGGTCATGGCCTCATCCTCGGTAGCGGCCTGAACCGCAGCAGCATTTTTCTTAGTAGCCATTAGGAAACCTCCTTCTTGATCTTGATGCAGAGCTTGCCGTCCTTGATAACAAGGCCAAGACCGTCAATGCTCTGCTGTAACTTGGTGACGGTAGATGTGTCGGCCTTGGACGTTTTCAGCCCTTCCACAGTGCCGTTCAGGGCATTTACGGTGGACGCATCAGCCTTGGTCTTTTTCAGCCTTTCCACCGTGGTATTAAGGGTGGACACAGAATCCGTGCTTGCCTTACTAGCCAGCGCGGTGTTGGTGTCCTTAACGTAGTTCGTAAAATTCTGGTTCAGAATGTTCACGGTGGTTTTATCCGCCTTGTCCGTGGAAAGACTGTCCAGAGTAGACTGCAATGCAGCAGACACAGCGGCTTTCAGGGTGGAAACCTTGATGTTGTAGGTTTCACCGCTGGACGATACCAGAATCAGGTCATCGTCCGCCGCCTCTGCCAGCGTTGCAAAATCTTGGATTCGTTTATCTGCCATAAAAACCTCCTGTTAAAGATTTTTGCGGAATGATTTAGACAATCATTAGGCATCACCGTCCTTTCTTTTCAGCTGTCAAGCCTTTTTCTTAGTCACAAAGCAAAGCCGACCACCGACCATCTTATACGGCCTCATGATGTCCAACTTCGATTTGATTCCATCAATTTCGGTATGCACATCGGTAAACTTCTGATCCACCGTATTCTGCGCGTCCGACAGTTCATCCTTGGTGGTGTAGCCAGCTGCTACGTCATCCAGAATCTGCTTTTCGGCTTTCTCGGCCCGATCCTTTTCGGCCTTGATCTGATCCGACAGCGCAAGTTCTGCCTGTCCAGCCCGGATGATCTCAGCCTCTAACTGCGCCGCCAGAGTGCCCGTTTCACCGCTGCCAGTGTTGACCTTATCGGTCAGGTCATCAATCGACTTGTTCACGGACTTGTCGAGGGATGCCAGCGACTGCTGCAACTTCTGGTATTCCTTTTTGTACGGATACTCCACGCTCAATTCCTCGCTGTTCGGGGCGTTGAGATCGGCGCGGAAATCTATATCAAAGGTGAGCGTTTCAACGCACAGAACACTTCGCACAGCATCGCCAATGATGACCTTATCGCCCAGCTCTGCCGCCGGGTCAAAGATCGTCTTGGATGCCGTGAACGGGCTGTATGTGATGCCTTTCAGCCGCTCATACAGGTCATTCACAATGTTCTGCGTCAGACAGTCAGAAGAAATATCCAGCACATACCCGGAGTTATTTCCAGCTCCCAGCGTGTCATTGCCCGCCGTAGCAGAGATGCCAGACAGGGTGACAGATGTACCAGTCGTAAGCTTGCCGCAAACCACGGGCACATTCAGCACACCATCGGCGGGTACGACCTCGCCGTTAGACCATGCCAGATAATAGCCCTGCGGGGTGATGATCGAGTTACCGTGTTCATCCGTGACGTGATAGGATGCCATGATGGGGCTTTCCGGGGTTTCGCCGCCGGAATCATCGGCAGAAACAACGGTAGCTCCGCCGTCCTTGTAAACGATGGTGCTACCGTCCGCTGCCTTGATGACGTTGAAATCCTCATCAATCAGGCGGTATGTTTCATCCGCTGCCGATGTCAGAGGGATAAGCCGGAGCAAATTGTCCTCGGTTATGATCCAGTTGCCGCCATGACAGACTGCAATATCAACCAGTAAAGATTGCATTGTTTTGTCCGTAGACGGTTTCGGAATCATGTAATCAGCCCCGGTATTGATCTTTGTGCGGGGGTCAATGCCGACCTCTAACCGGGCGGCGATGTCCTCTACAACGTCAATCATAGGCCGGGGCCACACCAACGCGTCATCCGCGCTGGTCAGATACGGTGTATTTGCCATGAGCATAGCGTCATAGCAATCCAGCGTTACCAGACCATTGTGCTGGGAATCATCGCGCTGGTTGATGAAGAATGTGCCAAAGCTGGCCCATTCGCTGTACGCTTCATCGTCAGTAATCCGGGCCATGATCTTGACCGGGCTTTCGATTCGATCCGTAGTCAGCACCGACACGGATAGTGTAGCCGCGATGCAGCTACCTACCGCCATCGGCTGTGCCATCAACTTTCGCACGATTATCGGGGCGGAGATGGTGGTGTAATCCTTACCGCCCGAAACGAGCTTTGCTTCTGTGCGAAAGCGGCCTCGCGCCGCCAGTTTCGCCCAGAGGTTCGACCTACCTCTCATCCCGTCACCTCTCGATGATGTCAAACGCTACGCCATCGTAGTACGTTTCGCCATTGATGCTGCGCTGCACACCTTCATTGATGGTGGAGAAATAATAGCTGCTGATAACGCCGCGATTGACACGGGCATCCAGCAGGGTGATAGAGATGTAGTCCTTACCACCGTACATATCATTCTCCAGCTGCATCATGGTCTTAGCGTCCAGACGGCCAAACGTGACCGACCACTTGCGCTTTGTCGCAAGCCGCGAACGGTACATCAGACCGTCCAGCAGATTGCGTCCGCTGCCGTCAGAATCAACATCGTTCCGGGAGGGTTTCAGCTCAGTAATCAGCTTTGCATAGTCGTGACCGTTCACGACAAACATAGGAACCGCCATAGCTTTACGCCCTCCTTTCTTACCCGATCAGCGGGGAACTGCCCTGCGCACGAGTTCTGCGGTTGATTTCCTTAATCACCATATCCGTGATACCGTTTGCATCCAGATTTACGGTAGTGCCGCTGTACTTCTGGATTGCATCAACAATCGCGGAGGTGGCGTTGGTAACGGACTGGATCACGACAGAACCCAGTTCCTCGTTGGACGATGTGATTGTATCGCCCAGTGTAGCCGTGCCGCCGTTTGTCGCTTTCGCGGCGACATCATACGGCATGACCGTGCCAGTTGCAGCCTGCGGGGTGACGAATGCCACCCGGTCTGCGATACTGTTCAGGCGGTCAATCAGGGTAGTGAAACTGTCCTCGATCTTGCTAGAGAAGTCGGACAGCATACCATCCAGCTTGTCCGAAACGACATTCCCGGTGTAATCCAGAGTAGGCGTTTCGGAGCCGATGGTGCTCGTGTCAGCCTGCGCCAGCGTGGACTGTGCTGCATCAACAACTTTCTCCATCTGCTGCTGCGTACCCTTAACGAGATCAGGAGTAGCCGCAACAATGCCGTTTTCGATGCCGGGGGGCAGCATTTCGCCGATCTCATCCCGCATCAGGCGAGAGGGCGAATGGATGCCGAAGAACGACTTAAAGCCGTTTACGATGCCGGAGCCGACTTTCTTCACGCCGTTCCACAGGCCGGATGCGGCATTTTTAATGCCATTGCCAATGCCCGTAACGATGTTTTTGCCGACATTGACCGCGCCGGAAACCACATTTTTTGCGCCGTCCCACATACTGCTGACCACGTTGCCCACGCCCTTGCAGACGTTGGAAACGGTGTTTTTGATGGAGTTAAAGGCATTATTAACGCCATTGCGGAACCAGTCACACTTGTTATAGGCAGTCACCAGACCCGCGCCCAATGCGCCCACACCAGCGATTGCAATGCCAACAGGCCCGCCCGCCGTGGCAAGTCCGGCCAGCGTAGTGCCCAGACCGCCGAGGGCTGTACCAGCCGTAGCTACCGCGCCGGAGAGTGTCGTTCCAATCGTGCCAGCCACGCCAGCTGCGCCGGATGCCAGCGCACCCAGACCGCCGCTGACCGTTGCACCGATAGAACCGATGCCCGCGCCGATGGACGATACCAGACCAGACAGCCCGCCGCCTACGGTGGATGCAATGCCGCCGAGGGTAGAACCCACAGACCCGGCTATGCTGGACAGCCCGCCGCCGACAGTAGATGCGATTCCAGACAGCCCACCGCTGAATAGCGATCCGAGTTTAGAGAACAGACCCGATGCGCCGGATGCTATGCTAGAGAACCCGTTGCTAAACACCGAGCCGATGTTGGAGAGCATCGACCCCGCATTGGATGCCACGCCGGACAATCCATTGCTGAAAAATCCCTTGACAGAGTTCCAGAGATTTCCCGCATTGGATGCGATGTTGTTGAATCTGTTGCTAAACAGATTCTTGATGCCGTTCAGCAGCCCAGAGGAATTATTCTGGATATTGCCCAGCCCATTCTTGAGCGTGTTCCCCAAATTCTGAATGAACGAGTTGCCGTTCTGAGAAGTTCCGTTAAAGAAATTCTTGAACGTGTTGCCGATATTCTGGAGCGTAGTGCCCATGTTGGTCTGAATGTTTCCAGAACCGCCCGACAGCAGTTCCAGAATCTTTCCGGGAATGCTGGAGATCAGCGTCCAGAGATCGGGCAGACCGCCGTTCACGCCGTCTGTGATGCTGTTCGCCATGCCCTTGCCAGCCTCTACCAGAATATTGGTGTTGCCGGAGGTGGACAGGTTATCTTTCAGCCCGGAGATGATATTCCACGCAGCCTTTGCCATACCGACATATCCCTGTTCCTCATAGCCCTTATTCAGAGCCTCCAGAGAATCAGCGACAAACCCGGTGACATTGGTACGGAAATTCTTATCCATGCTGTTGAATAAGCCCAGAGCAACATTTTTCGCTACGGTAGCCCAGTCACCAGACTGCACCGCGTCAATAATGCCCTTGATGTTGGTCAAACCGTCACCGCTGGAAAGGGCATTGGAAATGCAATCCATGTTGTTTTTCAGCGCATCG